>Ga0207771_100054_pt1 | contig 91674 bp, 67 predicted proteins | sample A23M2SouthBayCA_2_FD_187731 | JGI IMG/M metagenome (GOLD analysis project Ga0207771, IMG submission 187731) | Aerobic enrichment media microbial communities from Eden Landing Ponds, California, USA - A23 M2 (2) (SPAdes) | ecosystem: Environmental > Aquatic > Marine > Unclassified | place... | reverse complement strand
CGAATGTGCTCTCCCTCGAAGCATTCCTGCGATCACTCGACAACGACCTTGCCACCCTGGCAGCGGACGACCCGACCTATCACGAGCGACGCCTCGAATTCTGTCGGGAGGTCTGTACCCAGTTTCCGGATGCACCCGACGAGCTACTCCTTGACTTCCGCCACTTCGTCGCTGACTCGCTGACAGAACTGGGACGAGTGACCGAGAGCAGGAGCGAGTTCGAGACGCTCATTCGAGACTATCCCGAAGATCCCTGGGCGTACAAGAAACTCGCGGATAGCTACTGGCGGAAGGGAGCTGACGAGCCAACAGTCGAAGAACTGGAACGCGCCGTGACATTGTATGAACGGGCGCTAAACGCCGAAGACCCGCTCGAACAGCCATCGGCCGTCTCTGACCGGATCGGCGAACTCGAACGCCGATTGGCTGACGTGGACACGTCCGAGACACAAGAAGGATAGGTGGTCTCTGTCGACTGATGCACATCCGAGGCCCACACTCGTCATCAGACAATCCATTCCTCCCGCTTAACCAACAGTGTACAGATCTGTCGGGTGTTCGTTGGTTAATTTGTCCAGCAACTCGGATCTGTTCTACGGCCAGGATTGAGCGCGTCCTGCATCGGTCGGCGGGTGATTTCGGCCACCCCGAACATCTTGAGTCGGGATAAGTACGGGTAAGCATGACACGAGTCGAGAAAGACGACGAACGGGAAGAGCGCATCAAGACGCGGATCATCGTCGACACTTACAGCCCTGAAGAGCAAGCATGGGGATGGTCCGCCTATCTGGGCGATACGATGGACTTCCCATTCGAAGCGCGCTGTGTCACCGAGCGGGAGGAGTCACCGCTAGAGGAAGGCGAAACAGTACGCGTAGTTGGAATGTCCCCGACAGATCCGACACTCAGCCAGATGTTCGTGACGATAGAGTGGATGGGTAGGGAGCTTGGCGTGCCACTGGAACAACTGGAGCCGATCGAAGCCAGTAGTAACACGGACCAAGCGATCGCAGACTGGCAGTACTGGCTCAATCGCTGACAACCGTAATTCCGGAACGAGAGAATCATCCGCAACCGTAGAGGTGCAGCGACGCGCCGCAGCGAAACCCAAGAACCCACATATTGAATCCGGTCGGGGGCCTCTGGCCCGATACTGAATGCGAATCGAATTCGACGACGGGACGCTCCTGCTCCAAGATGCCCCCGACGATGTTCCCTTTGCGGAGTGGGACGACCGCGTCGACGAGTACCGCGCCCAAGCGTATCGATATCGATCTCTCCTCGTATGGGCCGGTGCGTGGACGGACGAAAACGAGCAAGCAACGTTGCAAGATGGCTTCGCTCACGCCCTCGAAGACGCCGCCCGAACCTATCTCGATCTCGACCTCACGCCGGCGCTCCACATCGAACCACGTGACTACCAGCAGGCCGCCCTTGACGCTTGGATCGACCACGATCGGCGAGGGAGTGTCGTCCTCCCGACGGGCAGCGGGAAGACGTTCCTCGGGCTGCAGGCCATCGCCAACGCCGGCGTCAGTGCGCTCGTCGTGACGCCGACGATCGACCTGATGAACCAGTGGCACGCCACGCTCACCAACGCCTTCGGCGACCAACTCGGCGAGCCGGTCGGCGTCCTCGGGGGCGGCAGCCACGACGTCACCGCGATCACCGTCACGACCTACGACAGCGCCTACCGCTACGTTAACAAGTACGGCGATCGGTTCGGATTGCTCGTCGTCGACGAGGAACACCACCTACCGGCCCCGACCTACCGGCAGATCCCCGAGATGATGATCGCGCCGTATCGCCTCGGCCTCACGGCGACCTACGAGCGGCCCGACGGGAAACACGAACTCCTCGAGGACCTCCTCGGTCCCGTCGTCTACCGGGAGGACGTCGACGAACTCGCCGGTGAATACCTCAGCGAGTACGAGACGATCCACATGTCGGTCGACCTCACGGCTGAGGAACGGTCGGAGTACGACGAAGAGTATCAGATCTACCGCGACTACGTCGACACCCACGAATTCGACCTCTGGAAAGAGGAAGGCTATGCGGAGTTCCTCAAGAGCACCTCCTACGACCCACAGGGCCGGCGGGCACTCATCGCCAAGCAGCGCGCCGAGCGAATCGCCCGAACAGCGGAGAAGAAACTCGACACGCTCGACAATCTCATCAAGCGCCACCACGACGACCGCGCGATCATCTTCACCGCCAACAACGACTTCGCCTACGACATCTCCCAGGAGTTCATCATTCCCTGTATCACCCACCAGACGAAGACCGACGAACGCACCGAGATTCTGGAACGATTCCGCAGCGGGGAGTACTCGATGCTCGTGACCTCGCAGGTCCTCGACGAGGGCATCGACGTCCCAGCGGCGAACGTCGGAATCATTCTCTCAGGGAGCGCCTCGAAACGCCAGTACGCGCAACGACTCGGCCGCATCCTACGGCCCACGGATGACCGCGAGCCGGCTCGTCTCTACGAGATCATTACCGAGGACACGATGGAGACGTACGTCTCCCAGCGCCGTCGCGAGGGGGTGAGTGCCAGTGCTGACGGCTGACCTCGCACGCTCGCGTACGAACGGCGAGACGGTCACCCCGCTATTCATCGATGCCGACAAGGAGCGCTACCGGGAGACGGCCCGGGAACTCATCCAGCTGTTTGAGTACCATCTCGGCGAACCGAAAGGCGACCTCGAGGACGCGATTGACGAGCTGACCGTCGCAGATACCGACTACAAGATCGTCCAGGGCCTCGCGAAGCTCCTCAAAGACGAGTGCGAATTCGAGATCGTTGCCACCGTCGAACCGCGTGAGATACGCCGGCGGCTCTTCGAGAAAGCCAACGATCGGTATCCCATCGTTCGCCAGCCCACGCTCGGAGAGGACACACAGAAACTGGAGGTGTACAGCGCGGTCGCCGACGACCTCGGGTTGTCACTTGAGGAGTGCTATCGGGGAATGTACGCCGATCTCGACGATAACAAGCGACTCGTCCGGATCGGCACGCGGACGGCCGACCAGTACGCCAGTGAGGGCGATACGTCGACATCGACGACCAACCTGACCGGTAGCAGCGACGCGGAGTACGAACACACGGATCTCACCGTGGACTGGCTGTTGACGCGCTACAACCTCGCGCTCGCCCAGGCGGTGCTCTACGATGCGACGGAAATGCGGATTCGAGTGTGGGATCACTTCGGGACGGTGTTCAGCTATGTGAAGCTGTTCGGGTTGATGCACCGGATCTATCCGATCGACGCCGACGGCGAGCGCGTCGCGAGCACGGACCAGGCCGCCGGCTACGAGGCCGTACTGGACGGCCCGGCGTCGCTGTTCTCGAAGTCGCAGAAGTATGGAATCCGGATGGCGAACTTCCTGCCGGCGTTACCCCTCTGTGACCGCTGGGAGATGTCAGCGGAGATTCTCGTCGACGAGACGCGCGGTGAGACCCGACAATTTGAGCTTGATCATACCGAGGATCTCGATTCACACTACAGTGCCGGCAATCAGTTCGATAGCGACGTCGAACGGACGCTCGCCGACAAGTGGGAGCGAGCGAATACCGAGTGGAACCTTGTCCGAGAAGACGATGTCTTCGATCTTGGTGCTGAGGTGATGATCCCCGACTTCGCGATCGAACATCCCGATGGCAGGCGTGCGATTCTCGAGATCGTCGGATTCTGGACACCTGAGTATCTGGACGCAAAGCTGGAGAAGATTCGCAAGGTGGAGGCCGACAATTTCGTATTGGCTGTCTCGGAGCACCTGGATTGTGCGAGCAAGGAGTTCGGGAGCGCCGCCGATCGAGTGCTGTGGTTCAAAACCGGGATTCACGTCTACGACGTAGTCGAGTTAGCTGAACAATACGCGACAGGTATGCCACAGAGTCAAGAACAGGCTTGAAAGATAGTTGATCCAGTAAGGAATTTAACTGTTACCGGATTATTGGTAACCATCGGATGCACGAAGTGCTCGACGACACGGCGGCACAGGCCATTCTCGCCATCGAGAGTGGTGACTCCATCCGCCGTGTCGCCCACCACCTCCACACGCCGTACGAGACGGTGAGGCAGGCCGTCAATAGGCTCGAAGACGCAGGTTACGTTTCCTATGACGACGGCCTCTCAGTCGTCGACGAGCGCGTACGCGACGCAGCGCGCGAGCTCATCGCTGCCAGCGCCGGCGTCAGTCCCCCCTCCATCGAGGAGGGGTACATCATCCCACAGTTCGGTGACTGGCCGTTCGCGTTCACGCGGATCGACGCCGTCTATGTGTGGACCCAGGGCGGCTACCAGGTCGGTCGCGAGCCCGACGACTATCCGCTGTTCCTCGCTGTTCGTGAGCAGAATGTCGACGCCTGGGAGGCGTTTTTCGAGTCGTTCGGCTTCCCCACCGCATTCGAGCGGCAGCCCCGAAGCGAACTGGACGAACCGCTACAGATCGTCCTCGAGCCTCGCCCGTCACTCAACATCGGACACGTCGAGGGGTACCCGGTGATTCCAAGAGACGAGACGATCGAGTACATGCGCGAGAACTACGCCCAGTTCCAGTCGGCGCTGGCGATGCTCGACCGGATGTACGAGGACCTCGGCGTCACGTACCGGGAGTCGGAACGGGCACAGCCATGAGCTTCCACAACGAAGTGACGCGCTCATCGAGCTGCTCGAGGAACTCGCACAAGCTGGATATGAGTACGTTCTTGTCGGGAGGTACGTTGTCTCAGCGTTCAACGCTCGCTTCTACGCGGACCTGGATATCGTCGTCGACGAGAAGTGATCCGGCACACAGAGTAGGTGGTTCAAATTTGCCTGTCTTAAGCTGAGAAAGTATTTGAATCACGAGATCGAGGCGGGTGGTCGCTGTTCCTCGACAGGGGTCACTTCGCTATCTGTCTCTGGGAGGTGTTCGTTGAGGTCTTCTTCCTCCTGATCCCCGAGCAGATGCTCGAGGACATCCGCAGCTGCAGGAGAGTACAGCGGGCGGTTGTCGTTTCCGCAGCGGTCGTCCATCGTACAGGCGGGACATCCTTCGTCACGGCCACACGAACAATCAACAATGAGGTCGTGGGCACGCTGGGCGACGTCTTCGAAGTGCTCGTAAATCGAGCGTGAGAACCCGAGACCGCCCTCGATCCCGTCGTAGATGAACCAACCACTCTTCTCGGGATTTCCAGGAAGCCGATTCGTTGCGAGGCCACCGATGTCACCGCCATCGACTTTCAGTTCAAGTGGCGAGACGGCGATCATCGCGTGTTCGACGGCGTGAATCCCACCGAGGTACCCGTGAAGCCGCGGTGGGAGGTTGATGCATTCAGGATTGTGGTACTCCGAGTGCTTGTTGAGCATCGCCCGTTCGATGTCGTTGGGAGTCTCGGCCCAACACAGCTGGGTTCGCATTTCTAACGGAGGCACACCAGTTTCATTGCCCAGCTCGAGTACGTCTCCGCTTCCGATTTCTCGCTTGAGGTACGTGCTATAGTGGACAGATACCGTTCCATACCCCCAGTTGAGCGTGAACGGCCCGACCTCGCGCGAGTCCTCGACGACCGTGTCATAAATATTGACTTGGCCTTGGGACTGAGTGTAATAGCTCACATTCGCTTTCTCGAGCGAGATGTACGGCTGTGGGATGTCCTCTCGGAGTTCGACGACCTGATACTGCTCGCCCTGGTGGAGAACAGTTGCCCCTTCGTGGTAGTCTCTGTAGGCTCGGTCACGGCCGATCGGTTGGTGGTCAATCGATCCATCGCCAGCGAGTCGGACGTCGAAGGTGTTTCCGCCGGAGGAGTACAGGCTGATCGCATCCTGTGGGCGGTCGCGATGGGCGTACATCACGCCGCTATCGAGCGATCCTTCGAGGTCACCCTTACGTCGGCCGTACTCCACGGCACGTTCCAGTCGTTCCTCGCCTCCGAAATCCTCTGCATCATCCCGTGTGAGGGGGAGTTCCTGCGCGGCGCAGTTGAGTTGCTGGAGGTACACGGGATTGTTGTCGAGGTCGACGACGGCGCTCTCGTGGTCTTCTTCGAGGACGTACTCCGGGTGCTGGAGAATGTACTGGTCGAGCGTGGAGTGGCTCGGAACGAACACTGAGAGCGCATCTCGTGTTCCTCTGCCCGATCGACCGATTCGTTGCCAGAACGACTGGCGCGACCCCGGATAGCCCATGAGGACGGTCCCATCGACGCCGCCGATATTGATACCGACTTCCAGGGCACTCGTCGTCGAGACGCCGTCGAGGTGTCCTTCCTTGAGTTGGTACTCCGTCCCCCGGCGGGACTGTTTGCCGTGTCCGGCATGGTAGGATGCGAGATCCGGTCTTCCCTGATATCGGTTCTCTGGGTCGCTGATGAACCGTTTCGCACGGTTGACAGACAGTTCGGTGAGCTTCCGCGAGTCACAGAACAGGAGCGACTGAACGTTCTTCTGGCACATATGCGCCCACACTTCTGGGGCTTCGACCGTCGCCGGACGCTTCGAAAGCGCCGGAGAGTCAATATCGTCAGTGAGACCGTCGTCACCACTCATCGGGGGGTCCCAGAACACGAGGTGACGGATGCCTCGAGGTGATCCGTCTTCGTCGACGACTGCCGCGGGCTCACCAGTGAGTGCGAGAGCGTGTTCTGTGGGATTGCCGATCGTCGCCGTCGTGAGAACGTACTGCGGATCGCCGCCGTAGTAATCGATGATCCGTTGGGCGCGTCGGAGGATCCAGGCGACGTGCATCCCGCCGAGGCCAGTCCACATGTGGGCTTCATCGATAACCACTAGCGAGCAGTTCGAGTGGAAGTCTGCCCACAGGTGATGACTCTCCAGATACTGATTCAGACCGACGAAATTCGTGATTACGACGTTGCACTCATCGCGGATGCGAGACTTTTCCTCGCTCTTCGTGTCACCATCGTAGACGCCGACACTGATATCCAGTCCAAGCGTGTTACGAAGGAACTCGTTGAGTTCTTGCTCCTGGTCGCGACTGAGCGCCTTCGTCGGATAGACGATAAGCGACCGCGTCTCTGGATCCTCAAGGTATTGACGAGCGATGTGAAGACCGTAGACCAGCGTCTTCCCCGAGGATGTACTGGTCGCTACACACACGTTGTCACCGCGGTCGAGTACCTGGAGAGCCTCTGCTTGGTGGCTCCACGGGTCGAATTCGAGGTTTCGAGCGATCTTGGGCGGAAACACGTCCCCTGCTGGAACAGTCTGTTCCTCACGAGCGGGAATCTCGAAGTTCTCGTGAACCTGCCCGAAGTAGCGGTTATTCGGGTAGGTACTCTCGAGCTCCTCGCCGGTGAGTTGGAGGATATCCGTCTCGATATCGATGTCACCGTTGTTGGTGTTGTCCTTCGGGTTGGTCGTGAGGTCTGTCTGGCTGTGGTCGGTCTCGTGGTCGTCGTGCATTGTTAGAAGTCCATGAGTCCGGTCTGCGTGGTGTTTTCATCAGCAGGAACGCTGGCACGCTTGTGGCCGGGCGTCGCCTCAGCAATCGATTCGTAGACTGCAGCCAGCTCACGGACGTCTGCCTCACAGTATGCCCGTGCAGTGTCCCAGTCTACGTCTCGAGCGCGCTCTGGAGACACGAGAAGCCGCTGAATGGTCTTCGCCAGTGATTTCCCATCCACGGCGGCAGCAGCCGAGTCGCGCCCATGCCCGAGAGCCTCAGCGACGTCTTCAACCCGGTTCGTCCGACCGGGGAGGATGGCGTTGTCTTTTCGCACGGCCCAGTCGAACAGGTCGTACTCGAACACGGAGTCCGACCAGTAGTCTGCGTACTCCGGTGCGTGTCCTCGAATGAATCGGCTGAGGTATTTGAAGTCGAAGTTGTGGCCGTTCCACGCGATGAGGGACGTGCGATCGTACTCGCTGGCTAGCCACGCGACGAACTCTCGGGTGGCTTTTCCCGGGTTGTCTCGCGACGGTTCCGTATCGATGAAGTCCACGTACTCGTCTGTTTCAGGGTCGTAGACCCCGATGAGCCAGATGATACTCGGGTTGAGGCCGTCAGTCTCGATATCAATGAACAGCGGACTGTACTCTGCTGCGGGGACGGCTTCGTCTGTAAGACGGATTACGCATCCTTCGGACAACGCGTGGGCGCTCTGGCGGATGCTCTGCGCTTTCGACTCACCGATACCTCGAACCTCACACAGATCACGTTCCGTCGCGGCTGCGACGTCGTCACGCGTCTCATACCCATCCCGAGAGAGCTTCGGGGCGGTTCCCTTGCCCACACCCGAGAGCGCTCGGAGGCCGAATTTATCCGCCGGTGTCGTGGACACAGCGATGCGGCCACCCGAATCAAGCGAAAGGCAGGCGAGTTCGGGTGCCCCTTGCCGACGGGTTGGAGCAAGCCCGCGGACGGGAAGGCGAACGCTTTCGTCGTCGACGTCGGCCTTCCACACGAAATCGTAACTGGCCTCCATGGTTCCGGTGAGGAACGTCGCTTCCCGGTCAGTTCGGTGTTGGAAGCGAGCGAGGTGTTCGAGGCCATCGAGCGAGACATCTAAAGAGACCGAGTCGGCGCTCGTCTGTATCTCATCACAAATGACGTAGTCGACGTCGTCTGGAATCTCTTGCCCGCTGGCGGTAGAGGCTCCACCAATGAAGTCGAGCGACCTGACGATGGACACGGTAATCCCGTCAACAGTCTCAGTGTGAACCGCGCTCCCCCGAGTGTAAATTACCGGGCACGAGGCGGTACGCTCGACAGTGCTTACCGTTCGCATATCCAACTTTTCTTCGACAATGTAGATGAGATCCGCATCGAAGTAATCGACGAGATCTTCGATGGCGGTCGTCGTAGCGTCGACTAGCGCATCACACCGGAGAGCAAGTAGACGTACTCCAAGGTCGCCCGCCATGTCTCAGTGGGTGGTTGTTCCCTGTCCAGGTTGGCTATCAGCAGGTTGTCCCTCGTTTCGCGTGTTGGTCATATACTCACTATCGTAACCCTCTGGCTTATACCTTCTGACTAGCAACTCTGAGATGTCCCTATCTTAGAACTTAGACGAATTCAAAAGTGGCTCTACTGGGGTCCGTGGTAGCTATCAATCACTATGCTCTCACCGGCCAGTGGATCTATAGAGTACTGAAATGACTGAGTATAGTCTTCCCTATGGCTGAACAGGAACCTCTAACAGTTGCTTCAGAAGACGGATTGCGAGCCGTTTGTTTAGCGTCCGATTCGCATTCCCACATTGCGGCGAGTGAACGCACGATGGACACCCGTCTTCACAGGGACAGCTAGAGAGCATCTCCAACGTGCGCTGGAGCATCATCTCCAGCTTTCCGAACGCTTCTCGAGTGAGTCCGACCCCTCCCGGATGGCCATCGTGGACAAAAATCGTGCTCCACCCTGTATGCGGATGATACTCGGTTGAGAGTCCACCAACGTCGCGACGGGCACAGAGAAGGACGATCCCTCAGCCACTCGATTGTCTGATCCACGGACGATTCTCGATTCATATGATCGTATATTGTGATTGGCTGTTTCCTGACTACCGACTCAGAAGGTTACGAGCGCGTGAGAGGAATCCTTCGCGTGGATCGTCGGTAGTCGTCTCACCAAGCCAGTCGAAGAACTCGTCCGGCGTCTTAATAATCAAATCGAGCCCTCGCTTTTCAATCCGAACCGTCATCGGCGGATCACGCTTGTACTCGTGTAGCTCGAAGTTCATCGATTCCGGGAACGTCACCTGAAGCGTGTCCCCGTCTTTGCTAATTTCGACGTCTTCCCGATCGATGAGATTGTGCCATCGCTCCCGACCAGTGTCGTATGCCTGTTCGGCTGGCTCAGTCGGGAAGTAGTCCGGTACGGACCGATCAGCAAACTCGTAGAGGTCCAGCATCGCTTCTCTGACCTCACGGAGTGCGTCCGAATCCTCCCCCAGTATGAGGTCACGGTTCAGATATTCGTGCCCGAACCACTGGAAGATCGGATTCTCCGTGTCGATGAGGCGATTTACCTCTGCCTCGCCCTGGTGGGAAGTCATGAAGTTGACGTCGAACCGGAGAATCTTAGCTCGGTTCCGGAACCACTCACCGGGCCGCTTGTCGTTGGAGATGAACGCAAACATTGGATATGAGGTTTCCCCAGTCCATCCGCTCCAGTAGTTCCGGAGAGTGTCCAACGAGTTCACTTTCTGCTTTGTGATGTCGTCTACGACAACCGGGAATGAGGTGTGTGCCGACCGGAGGTTCCGGACTTTGCGTTTCCCAATCTCATCGGCGTCTACCGGTGCTTCGACGTGGTTTCCACTGATCAGTGAGAGGGCAAACCGGCAGAACGTGCCTTTCCCCCCGTTCGACTCCCCGAAGATGTAGAGATAGGGTAGTGCTTTGTCGAGGTTGATACCGTGCTGACGGTAGAAAGCTGCTTGACGGTTCGCGAAGGGCGCCCAGAAGAACCAGAGGAGCGCTTCATACATGTGCGCCTTGACCGCTGTGGCATTGTTGGAGTTCCCGTAATCGTCGACGGTCGCAAAGTAGTTCTCAATCTCTGCGAGCGCCTCGTCTACCTTCTCTGGACTCTTCGGTGGTTGAGTGACGCGGTAGACGGTGCCATCGTAGTGGAACTTGAGCTGGGCCCTATCCTCGTTCAGGTGCATCGTGGGAACATCGAAGACCTGCTGGGCATACCGCTGGAAGGCGTCTGGAGTCGTCGTCAACGTGTCGTTCGACACTGTCGCGTCAAAGTCGGTCATCTGAGACAGTGTACTCACCGTTGACTCGTCGTAGCCTCGGAGCGACAGCGTGATACGGTCTTGTGGTGCGTCAGCTAATCCTGGATCTCCGTCCTCTGTCGGCTCATCGGTGCCTTCGACATCACCTGCTACCTGAGTGCGTTCATCCTCGAAAGGAGTCCCGCCATCAAGCGCGAGATCTACTGTCTCTACCTCAGCATCGATATGGTCAGCGAGACGGCCATGTACCTCTCCGAGTTCATCTTGTGTCCCGACCCGTCCCTCCGTATACAGTTTGATGACCTGCTCGCGGTCGTCATCTGACTGTTCAAGCTGCTCGGAGAGGTCCTCCAGAAAAGGACCATCCTTGTTGTAGGAGTCCCTGTGGTCTTGGTACAGATCTTCGAACCGTGCGTACAGGTCGCTCTCTATCGTCGTGTCGTACACGACCCCGACATTCGTCTGATTCGACCAAGCGTTGCGGGACAGGTTCGGAGACCCGATAACGACCTTTGCCGGTGGTACACTGACTTCGTCTGTCGGGTCCGACTCCGTGGTCGCTTCTCCGCCGAGAGTCATCTGGTCGTCGTCTCCGGCTTCCTCGTCGGTCAGGTCCTTATCCGGGTATTCGATCAAATAGAGCTTCGAGTGGACCTCCTTGTTCTCACAGAGGTAGATGACCAGTTTGTCGTCCCGACGCAGTTGCTCAAGTCGATCCGCGAGATCCGGTTTATCGATGAGGCGTTCGCGATAGTCGTCGACATCGCCGACCACAACCTCCAGCCGTTCCAGGTTCTCTAAGTCCTCGAAGAGATCAAGGATGAACTCAGGCGAATCACAGTAGGTGACCACGCGCATTCGCTTTGCACCTTCGAAGACATCCGAGAACGACCGCCAGCTCTTGAAGATCTCCACGTGGCTGCCGTCTGTTTCGTCCGTGTTGAGTGGTATATCGAATTTCATCTGATTTGGTACGATGTTTCCAGTGGAACGGTATCATTCACGGTAGTGTAACTAGCTGTCCACCACGAGATGAACGAGAATCCCGACAGCAGCTGCAACAGCCACTAAAACACCGTTTTGTCCCTGGAAGACTCCAAAAATACCGCCCAGTTTGGCGAGCTGCTGGCTAGCGACCAGGGCCCCGAGACCAACGAGGCCGACAAACGGCAGGGAATGCGTGAATCCGCGATGTGTGGTCAGCGAATCGAACGTGTCACCACCGGTGGCTAGAAGAACGGCAGCGCCGACCACGAGAACACCGATACCCAAGGTCGACGGACTACCACCGAATCCGAGAGAGTTCACAATCCCTCCGAGTAGCGCGACGCTGTCCGGTGCGAAAATTACGAGTCCGATAACGCCCCCAACAACCGTGAGTACCCCCAGACTGCCAGCAGCTTGTCGTGGTTTCGACGCCTGATGGTCGATGTCCGGTAGTAGCGAACCCACCACGAGGACGCCACCAATACCGGCAGCAACGATGATTGCTTCTTCGATGCCTCCACCGCGGTCAAGAACGAGGAGTCCTCCGACTACGGCAGCAAGTAGTCCGGCAGCCTTCCCCGCGTTGAAGTGTTCGTCGAAGTTTCCCATTTGAATCGAATTCTTGATTGTCGTATTGGTTGTCTGTCTGGACGTAGTCAGATGTACGGGACACCTCTGATGATCTCGCCGTTAACGAGGTACCCCTTCCGTGCAGCCTCAGCACATCGATCGGCGTAGTAGGTCGTTATCGGGAGCCGTGTACTCCGCTGGGCGCTCCCAACGTGACTCTCACTGAGCCAGTACACCTGCTCCAGCAGCGTCTGCATCGGTGTATCACCCGCTCGCCGAACGACGCGAAGTGTTCGCGGAGTCCCGAGTCCATCGCTGCCGTCGAATTCAGGCCGACCCGTGGTCGTGAGGAATCCGTAGTCGTCATTCCGCGCGATAAAGATGCGACCCTTGTGATCGACACGGAACTGGTCGTCTCGCCGGAACGCCGCACGGGGGGCCCCGCTCTTTCGGATATCGAGGATGTCGATATCTATTCCCGTTCCTTCGAACGGGGTCAGGATGGCATCGACATCTTCGAACAGCCGACCGTCGCGGTGGACCACGATACTGTTGGGTGTGTCGCCTTCCACCCGGACGAACTCCCTGTGAACGTCTTTGAGCACGTCGACGACGGCGCCCTCGTCGAACGTCTCTCCGGACTGGAGTGATTGCGTCTTTGAGACGAATACAGTCCCATCTGCGAGCACGACGTTCGCGCTCGCGCCAAGGAACTGTCCGGTGTCTGGATCACGGGTAGCATCGAGACCGACGAAACAGTCAGCATTGCCGGGCATCTGGTCTACGCGCCAAGGGACACCGCCAGCGCCGGCAACGATACCGAGCGCAGTATTGCGGACGACCCACTTGTTGTCGAGGTTGTCCACTCGGACCATCTGCGACGGGATCGTCTGCTTTCCGAGTGCCTTCTTGAACTCCCCATACGGGTCGTCGATGGTTCCGTCCTGGATGAACTCGTTAGTCGGTGATGGGACGGTGGCGAGGACCACGTCGACGTCGCTGATGGCAGCAGCTGCGTTACTATACTCGATCTCACGACCGAATGTATACTCGCTGTAGGACGTTTCGTCCGGCGAGCAATTGATGCCCTTGAGTTGATTCTCTATCCGCGTTCGGAACTCGCCGAACTCGTCTGTGTACCGTTCCGGGACGAGATAGTGGAGCCTGAACGAGGAGGGACGACGATAGACGCCGTACCGACTTAGGCCGGTACCAGGGAGGTCGGCAGTTCGGTCATTGCCAAACCGAAGATTGTCTGTTCGGTCGACTTCCGTAGACATGAACGAGATACTCGGCCCGACGGGTGTCGGATCGAGTTGTGCATCGACTGCCTGAAGCGCATCCAGTCCAGCAACGAACTCTGTCGCCTTTTTGAATCGCTCGTCGGGGAGCATCTTCGCGCGACTGTCCCACTCTCGATGGAATCGCGGAGCCAGCTGTTTGACGACTTCTTTTCGAGGGGCTACCCGGAGTAGTTGGGGGACGTGGACACTTGTTTCGTCGTCGTTTGGATTGTATTGTACTTCAACGAGCCGCGGGTTCTCCGAGCGGAGCTGTTCCAGCATCTCGTCCGAGACGCGGTCTTTTCGCTCGTACCAGTCTGCGAGCGACTGATTACCGAAGTCCTGAATTGGGTCTGTGAACCGAAGGTCTGCAAGGCCTTTGAGTCGCCCGCTCCCGGGCGTCGAGTACGTTTCTGGGTCGTGTTCGACGTGCGTGTCGACGAGTTCGTCCACTGTCGCGTTCACTCGATCGATGTACTCGTCGACGGTCGCCTGACTGCGGGCGTGGTGGCTGATCTCGATTCCGACGTAGGCATCGCCGGATGGAAGCACCTCGATACCCACTCGGTATGCGAGGCACGCCTCGAAGAGACCCCCGGGTCCACTGATGACGGGAGCCTTAGTGCGAATACGATCCACTCGCCCTGTTTCGTATTCGTCGGTGTTGATGCTCTTCTTGATCAGCTGCTGAAGGAGACGAACCATCGTCTCGTTGTCATCCGGCTCGTTGGCTCGGAGGCTGACCCGAGTCTCGCCCGTGAGGGTGAACGGGTCCGGGAGGTACGTCTCCAGCGGCTCGGTGGAGATGAGAGACATCACTCCTGCGTGGGTGACGGCCGCGTCACTAGACGAGCGAAGGTAGGCTGCGAGATTGTACGTCGCGTCCATCGGACTGTCCTCGAACGCGTCGTTAGCCTCAATGCGATACTCGTAGACAGACAGCGTCTCGAAGTCGCGGTCGAATGGAAATAGCGAGAGGTACGGAAGACCGTTCTGGAGCGTGTCGAAGAGTTGACCCTCGGACCTCTTCTCGGAGTCACTGCTGTCCTCATCGTCATCCACGGGGGGTTCGACGGTTTCGGCGCGTAGTCGTGAGGACCCGTTCAGACTCTTCTTACCACGGTACTCGTTTCCCCTAGCGTTCTCGAGTTCGTACCAGCGGCCCGACTCCCAAGCGAAGTCACTCAGCGCGTTGTTTTTCCAGATGGCGAGTGGGAACTCGTTGTCCGCGGTGTCGCGGACCTTGAGTCGCTTGGCCATCTTACTCGATGGACGGTCCAGTTCAGCCACCACCTGGACCGTGATGTCGATTCGTTCCCCATCCTCGATGTCGGCCTGCGTCGGCATCTACTAACGACATGGGCAACCACCGACAAATAACTTTTCACTAGCGGAAGTTCGATCACGCTATTTCTAGAATAGTAGAAATAGAATACAGGCAGATCTGTTTCCTCCCGGAGAGCCGCGCGGATACATGCAGCATCAGATCGGTCCCATCCGCAAAAATCAGTGATTTTATTTCTACCATTCTACGCTATTTACATAGCGTACTCGTAGGCGAATGAGGTACTCTCGCAGATAGCGACATCAGGATGGAGTAATACTTATGATTGGCCGAATAAGTATAGGCAACATGACTGGGGAATCCCGAGCTGAGGATTTCATCGCCGACGCCGAGCGTCATAACGAATGGTGGAGCGAGGGGGTAGGTCAAGATCTGGAGAAGGCTACAGACCTCACTCCTCGTTCAGACTTCCACAAGGTTCTGGAAGCGATACACGAACACGATAAAAAGGATACCGACAACTTAGTTTATCCAATCTACGGGTCAACTGGAATTGGCAAGACGACGCTCCTGTATCAGCTCATCGCAGCGTTAATTGGGACTACCGAATTTCCTCCAAAAGACCCTGAATTCGACATAGTCTCTTCTACCTCTCCGCGTCAAATACTCTATCTCCCCCTCGAGGAATCCCAATATCATCTAGAACGACCTAATGAAGGAATAGAGCGTCTGAAACAGGTGGTAGACTACTTCTACTCTCACATCGCTCCCCGGCATGGAAGGAAATATATTCTCCTCGACGATGTCGACATTCTCAATCTCGATGAGAATGAGAAGGAGACTCTCTTAGAGTTCGTAAATGAGGACACGTATCTGTTCTTGACAGGGATCGTCAGGGACCAAGTCAATCTTCGTGAGCTGACGAAGGCGGATAAGATCGATCACGTCGAACGTCCCTGGGGAGTTCTTCCGATGAAATTCGTCGACACCATCGGGCATCCAGAAGATGAGGGAGGACTGAGTGTTGATTTCAACCACGAGTTTAGAGAGCAACTTGAATCCCTCCGATCTGATCGGAGATCTGGCCCGAATCCGATCAAAGATGTTCGGAGAGAACTCAACCTGAAATCATCCGACACAGGCATTGATTCCGCAATCGAGTCTCTCAACTCGCTCTATTTCGACTTCTTCGATTCTTCCGAACGCGACGATCTGCACGACGCTGCGCGTGATTATCTGAGAAAAGGAGGTACACTGCACCAGACTGATCGCTCCTCCGTCAGGAACGAGATTGTCCGTTCGCATTTTCTCCTATACCTCTACAAGGGACTAGCAAAATACGGCTCCATTCAGAACCCCGAGAACCTCCATCGGCTGAGTTCGATTGCTGCCAGTCAGGGGGGCGAGGAACTCCAATATACTGAGATAAGCGACCGAATCGGCGTCGACAGACGAACGGTCGATAGCTACCTCGACATCCTCGACGACGGAATCGCAGTAACCGAGTCTCACGACTATTCGTTGCGGCGCCACCGACGAACGCGACTCTATCTTCGCAATCCTCGACACGTTGTGCTACTCTCACAGCGCCAGGAACACTTCGGATTCGAGGAATACAGTCAACAGAACGACCTCAATTTCGACTTCGAGTACAAATTGGCTCGGACTGTGGCGTTCGACCACGCGATGCGTCTATCGTTCGCGGTGAAAGCATACGAAGTCGAGTACTGTCCGACTGACGCGGGGTTAGTTGATTATGTTCTCCATCGAGAGGGGAAAGTGCTGCCGTTCATTCTCTCTTACCATCCACATACTGAGTCGGCAGAGCAAATCGCGACGGAGTTCGACCCCAGTGTCGGACAGCATACTGAGGACGATAGTGAGGATCTCCGTGAACTCGATTACGAAGCACCATACCGCTTCATCATCACGGATAGCCTCCCGAAAGAGGTGCGAGAAAACGAGTCACTGGTTGTCAAGAAGGACGATGTGAGCATCTGTTATCTTCCGTTTTGGTTATTCCTGCTCATCTGCTAGCCGGTGGGATCTCTGCTTAACAGGTTCCAATCCAAGGATTCCCGCCTTTCAGTTTACGCCGCGATCTCCTTTGCGTCGGTGTCGGATAGAGTCGCTCAGCCAACTTAGTCTAAGTAAAGGTTATATTGTTTCGGTAAGCCAGACAAGACATCCGGATGACTCGTAAACAGATAGGGAAAAACACGGGGAGGTCTGGGCGAGTAAATCTGTCTGGGCCTGAACTCGATAAGTTCGATGCGGAGGTGGGTGAGCCGATCAAGGTCGACATCGCTGAGTCGAAAGAGATCGCGCACGCACTCATTAACAACAGTGATCGTGGGGAGTTCATCATCGTATCCAAACCGGGGCAACAGGAGGTTGATCCATGAGTAGCTCAGACTACCCAAGTCTGTTTGAGGCGTGTACTCCTCGGGGAGACGTCCTCGACGGGACGCTACAGGAGGATCAGTTCGCAGCTAGCCTGGCGACCGTCGCTCATTCGCCGGATGACTCCGCTCCAGTCTATCGGAATGCGACGCAGTTCTTCGATATGACGTATCCGACCGACGGGCTGCGGACGCTGCTGAGTAATCTCGCGGGACGGTTCCTCGCGGCTGACGGATACGACAGCGGCGGGTATTCCAGCAGTATTCTGTGTCTAGACACCCGCTTCGGTGGGGGCAAGACGCACGACCTCATCGCCTCGTACCATCTGGCGAATAATCCGACTGATATTGGCGATCTCAGTCGCCATCTCGTAGAGGGTGAGGACGACCTCGGTGCTGCCTATCTGGATGCGGTAGATCAGGGTCTTGATGTCGACACCTCCGTCTTCGTTGGAGGACACGTCGACGCTCGAAATGCCCGGAGCGATCGGTCAGACCCGAACGCTCCGAACACGCGCACGATGTGGGGCGAAATCGCCTACCAGCTGTATGGCCTCGATGGCTACGAGTATCTCAAAGAGTACGACCAGGACCGGAACGCACCTGGCGGGAACACGCTGAAGGGGCTGTTCGAGCTCGGTGATGGTCCTGCCCTCATCCTTATCGACGAGATTGCAGCCTACCTCGAGGCGGCGTCCGCGGTTGAAGTCGGGAACGCGACGTTAGCCAGTCAGACCCTGAGTTTCGTTCTCTCACTCCTCGAAACCGCATCTGAAGTCGACGAAGTCACCGTCGTCTACAGTATCGCGGACACTGCCTTCGAGGAGGAAGCTGAGGAAGTCCGCACCCTTATCGACGAACTCAATCAGATCGGTCGTCGGCAACACAAGACGGTCACCCCGACCTCAGAGAACGAGGTGGGACAGGTTCTCCAGCACCGGCTCTTCGAGGACATCGAACGGGGTCAGGCGGAGAGACTCGCGGAGTCATACTTCCAGTACTACGCTGACAGCGACCGACAATTCCCGCAGGAGGCGACGGACGCCAGCTTCGTGGACCGGCTGGAACGCGAGTACCCGTTCCATCCGACGATCATCGATACGCTCACGGAGAAGATCGATACGATTCCCAAGTTCCAGCGAACTCGGGGCGCGCTGAAGCTCCTCGCACGAGCGGTCTACTACCTCTGGAACCATCAGCCCGACCACTACGACCGCCACTGGATTCGACTGTACGACCTCACGCCCGCCGACAACGCTCCTGACGGGAGTATCGACTCGACGCTTCGTGAGACGCTGTTCGAATTCGTCGACCTGAGCGCGGCTGTCTCGGCCGACATATACAGCGAAGATAACACTGCCCACGCTCAGCTCGAAGACCGCAAGTGGACAGAGAAAGGGATTCCACCGCTCGGCGGCCATCTGACGACAACTGTCCTCTGGCATAGCCTCGCCTACGGGGAGCAGGCAACCGGACTCACGCGTGCGGAGATGAACGCCGCACTCGGCCACCCCGACATCCGTTTCGACAACTACGACTCGGCGTTGGAGGCGCTGTCTGGCGGAGACATGAACGTCGCGTGCTACTACCTCTACGACGAGGAGCGAGTTCGGTTCAAGTCCGATCCGAATCTCATCCGTATCATCGACCAGCGGGTGGACAACACGCCCGACGCGCAGGCTCGGAATCGATTCGAATCGCGGTTGGAGAACTCCGAGATCGGAACTGGCGGCTTCAAAACTGTCGTCTTCCCGGAGTCACCGGCCGACCTCCCCGACAAGGTCTCCAAGCCGCAGCTTGCGGTGATGCACATGGATACCGCTCCCGTCTCCGATGGCGGGAGTGAGATTCCGGAGAAGATCCAGACGCTGTACCAGAAATCCGCTTCCAAGCACGGTGGCGAGACCCAGAGTCGGGTCTACAAGAACTACGTCCTCTTCCTCGCCCCTGACAAGGAACGAATCCAAGGTGCAATCGACGAGGCCCGTCAGCTGGAAGCCATCGAGGCACTCCTTGACGATTCCCAACAGACAGCCGATCTCTCCAACGAGCAGATCGAAGAGCTCCGTGAGCGCCGTGACCAGACGCACGGACTCTTGGGTGAACTCGTCCGCGGGGTTTACCGTCACCTGTACTACGTCGACCGAGACGGCCTGACACATCTAGCTATCAACGCCACCGAAGCGAACGGTGGCACGACGCTCGTGAACGCCGTCGAGGAAACACTCGAAGACCGGCTGATTCGTGCCGACGCGGGCCCGAAGGGAGTCGCGTTCTTCAAACAGAAGCTCTGGCAGCAGACCCAGGACAGCATGACCACCGAACAGCTGGTCACGCAGTTCGCGAAGAAGCCTGGACTTCCGTACCTCCTCAACACCAAGCCGCTTCGGAAGACGATAGCGAAGATGGTAGACGATGCCGGCTACACCTACTGGGACAGCACCGCCGGCGAAAACGGCCTCGCGTACTGGGACGGCGACGAGGACGACCGTCCCGAGAACTGGCGGAAGGCCAATCCACTCTCCAGGTCGCCGGACGTCCGCACGAGCATTCGTGATTCGGACGTCAAGATCGGCGACGAGTACGTCGTCTACACCGATGTCAACGCGCTCCTCGACGTCCACCACGACATTATCCGACCCCCAGAGACCGAAGAGACGACGTGTGCAGAGCCGGGGTGCGAGGTCGAAGTCGACGAAGAAGGAGAGTACTGCTCGCAGCACGAGCCGGATGACCTCGAGTGTTCCAACTGCGGGAAGACGGTCGCGAGTCAGAGCGAACTGAACCCCCGCGGGCTCTGCGCCGAGTGTGCGCAGCCGCAAGACTGGGAACGGTCGACGAGCGTGATGGCGGCCTCCCGAGCCTTCAACGAGGTTCGGACGCATGCCCTCGGGAAATCCTCCTCGGGGAGCGATCCAGGAATCGATCGCATCACCATCGAAGTCGGTGGCGACGACCAGCTGTCGAAGGGATCGTTCATCGCACAACGCCAAGCGTTCAAGGACCGGGCAGACAATGTCTCGGTACGGATGCGGTACAAGACGGAATCGTCGACCGGGGCGTCGTACCAGGCCGACTTCACCGGCGGTATCGACGAGTTCTCCCGCGTAACGAACCAGCCGGACCCGTTCGACGGCGCGTCCCTGGTCGAACTGAAGTTCCGTGTCGACCTGAACGACCCAGAGCCAATCACGAACGCGGAGGACGATCTACTCGCGGAACTCCAGGACGAACTCGGGTCGACGAACATCGACGTGAAGGTTCAAGGGCGAGGACCGGTCGAAGTACCCGCAGAGGTTCAGCAATGACGTCTCACCCTACCCCTGACGCAGACGCGCCGCCAGCACTCGGCCCCGAAGACGAAGCGATCGGAGCCGGTCAGTTCGGCAGTAGCGTCTACGGGGGCCGCCCGACCTTCGCGCTTGTCCGTCGCGACGACGCCGACGGTGCATCGCTGATACTGTACGAACTACTGCCCGAGGCGCAGGCTTCCGCTCGTCGCGATCGTCTCCAGCGAGGTAATCCCAACCGTGGTCTCGTGACGGAAGCGTTCGGCTCGGTTTTCGGAGAGTCAGCTGATCCAGAGGTTGACAGATGGGAGTGGGACGACTGGACGGCGGTGAAAGTCACGCGACTGTCTGAGAGTCGGCTCCGCTCTATCCTCCCTTTGGTACGGGAGACACTTCGTGGAGCAGACCGAGACGAGTCTGTTCTGACCGCTGGCGGTGCTGCCGAGGTGTTCCTCCCGGAGACCGTCGGCGTTCGACTGGCACTGGGCTTCCTCGGTGTGAAGCCTATCCAGCGGGTTGACCGGATGCGGGCGTTCTGTCGTGGTATCGCGCGAATGAGTGATGAAGAGTGCTACTACTGGCACGCGAAGTGTCGATCCCCGTCTTCACCGAACGGACAAAAGGCGCTGCGAACGCTGTTAACAGATCACCTATGACTGATGGCAACAATAAGCTAAAACGGCTTGCTATTGAAGGAAACCTACCGCTGAAGCCCGTCGGGTTTGAGAACCTCAGAGAGTCAAATCCGGGGCATATGCCACCTCACAGATACATCCATCCTTGGTTTGCCCGCCGTCCAACGCCTGCATCAAGATTGGCAGTATTAGCGTCACTGTTACCCGCACAGACCACATCTAACGAGCTCCTTGAGTGGCTACAAATCGGTCCTAAAGAGGATGTGGAAGGTAGTCTAGAAGAGTACGTCGAAAATAAGAAGGCGACTGAATCTGAGCGAGAAGGCACACTCACAGAGCATTACGGCTATCCTCGCCCATTTACACGCTCACCAGAGCCAGCGGAGTTGGAAGACCTGCATAGCATTTTGAGAGAAACTTGGGATGGGGAACTGCCGACAGTTTTGGATCCTACTGCTGGCGGCGGAATTATTCCGTTCGAGTCGCTAAGATACGGATTACCGACGAAAGCCAACGAACTAAACCCAATCCCCACCCTAATATTAAAAACCCTTCTTCAATTTGCCCCAGAAGTGGGTTCGCTTGATACTGAGGTAAGTCGATGGTCAAAAGAGATTCACTCTCGGGCGAGCGAGAATTTGGATGAGTATTTTCCAAGCTCCTCTGATTCCCACACACCAGACAGTTACGCATCAACGTATTTAATTGATTGTCAGAGCTGCGGGGCCGATGTGCCGCTTGTACCAAAGTGGCGAGTTAGAGCATATGACAGCGGAAAGAATATCGTTGCCAGGCCGATCTTGCTCGATGATGGCGGTGTAGATTACGAATGTCTGATTGACCCAACAAAAGAAGAGTTAGACGGTTTCGACCCACTAGACGGGCCAGTTTCGCGAGGTGGTAACGTAGAATGTCTGCATTGTGGGGTAGTGACTGAAAGCGATGAAGTAAAAAAGAAGCTCAAGTCTGGAGAATTTAGATATGACATTTACGCCGTAAAATATGGACAATCTAATGGGAAATACGGATACCGAGCACCGACAGACGACGACCGCAATGCGTTGAAAAAGGCGGCCGAGAAGGTTTCTAACGACTATCAACTTGCCACATTGTTGGATACGCCTGTTCCAGATGGTGAAAAGACAAGAGAGCCAAGAAACTACGGAATTGAAGAGTGGCGCGACTTCTACACCCCCAGACAATTAATCTCTCATCATGAATATCTACGAGCGACCAAAGAAGTAGAGAAAGAATTCCGGAGTGAATACTCTGAGGAAAAAGCGGATGCAATCATCACACTCCTCTCATTCGTTGCCGGGAAAATGCTCGATAATAACTCGAGGCTATCCCCGTGGGCAACAAGAAGGGGATGTCCAGGAGACCTGTTTCGGGCAAACCACTTCGGTTTCAAGAGAGTATTTGCTGATAATAACCTCTCTTCAGGTTCAAGAGGATACAAAGAACATGTAAGAAAAATTCTGGAAGCATATGAAGAATTAGTTAAATATGCCAAAGATTCTACCAGCGTAGCTGAGGTTACAAATACAGATGCTGCTAAACTTTCATTTGACTCAGACAGTATCCAGTCTGTAATAATCGACCCTCCCTACTATTCAAGCGTCATGTATGCTGAACTCTCGGACTATTTCTACGTATGGATGCGAGAGTACCTACAAGACGTTCATCCCTCCCTTTTCCAAAGTAAATTGACGAACAAAGATAATGAAGCAGTCGCAAATCCGTCTAAATTCTCTGATTTAGCTAGTGGAGGTCTGTCAAAGAAAGAAATGGCGAAAAAAGACTACGAGAAGAAGATGAGTAACATCTTCTCTGAACTTTATCGTGTTCTTGAATCGGGTGGGGTGATGACGGTGATGTTCACGCACAAAGAAACCGACGCGTGGGACACACTAACTATGTCACTCATCAATTCGGGATTCACGATCACATCTACTCATCCGATCACGAGCGAGATGCCACAGCGCCAAGGGATGCGAGACAGTGCTTCTGCCGACAGTACACTTCTCCTTACTGGCCGCAAGCCCCACGACGAGCGCGATCCCGAGAATGAACCCCCGACTCTCTGGACCGACGTCAAGGCTGATACACGAACAGCAGCGAAGAATGCTGCCCGTGATCTCATCAACTCGGGATTGAGCCTCACAAAAACTGATATCATCATTAGTGCGTTCGGCCCTACTCTACGTGTCTTCGCAGATGCGTACCCAGTCGTTGACGACGAAGACAACGAAGTCAAGCCGCGACGTGCACTTGAAGAGGCCCGCGAGGCAGTTACCCAAGTCTTAGTCGAAGAATATCTTGAAGTTGAGGGCATCGGCGAGCTGGATGACATCACCGAGTGGTACCTCCTCTGTTGGTTGGTCCACGAAGCGGAGACGTTCTCCTACGACGAAGGCCGTCAACTGGGTCTCGGCATTGGTGTCGACATTGACGATATCAAACGCAGCACGAAGACATGGCGTAAGAGCCGCGGGGATATCAGTCTTCGAGGGCACGCAGGTCGCGTTCAAAATATCAACGAGAAGCCTGAAAACCGTTCTAGCCGTACACCGGTGAATCCAGACGACCTCTCATTCGGTCTCGCGTTGGACAAAGTTCACGCCGCGATGCACGTCTACGACGTCCAGGGCGAGAGTGCCTGCTGCGACTGGCTTCGTGAACGGAACTTCGATTCGGATTCGACGTTCAAGGCCACACTCAAGGCGCTTCTTCAGGTACTCCCACATGATCATGAGGACTGGGAACTCGCCCGAGACCTCGCTGTCGGAAGAACCCGAGACGTCTTAGATCTCAATTTTAGCCCCAACGTTTTCGCTGATGACGGTGATGAAACCAAGCAGAGCGAGCTGACTGATCACTAACTGACTCCGCTCTGTACTGGCACCCGCGTACGTGGGTTTTTGAATCGGTGCTGAGAACGCCTCGGGTAATGAAAGCGGTCGTCCTCACAGAGGAAGCACAGACAGTCGGAGAGACTGCTGATGACCCACAACTGTTGGACTATTACAAAGGCCAGTTTCGGCCCGTTGCTACTCTCGTGGACGAACTCTCTGGTATCGTCGAAACTGACGTGTACATTCTCTCCGATGAGTACGGCCTGTGCGAAGGCCGGAGCACGCTCTCTGAAGTTGAACGAGAAGAGACGGGCGATGTGAAAAAAGACGCTCGGAAAGTCCTGAGAGACGCCGTGCCTGACGCGGATGTGGTCGTCGTACTGTTGACGAAGGGGGCATTCACGGATGTCGTTGAGCCCATCTGGGATAAACTCGTGGAGACCACGAAAACAGGAACGATCTGGGGGCTCGGGCTCCCGAAAAGTGCTTTAGATAGCGTGGATCTTGATTCGCTCCGGTCGAAGACTGACCTCTACGTGTACCGTCGCTCCGGTGTTGCTCGACTCGGTACAGAAACCCGCGAACAACTGCTAGCCGCAGTTCGGGAGCGTAGTCAGGAATAGCCCGAGAATTTTCAAATCTCTCCGCCGGGCGAGTGTGCTGTGTTTGCTATCCTCTCACAGGCACACGTTTATAAACTGACTCCCGCATTATCCGACAGAAATCATTTCGATGTCTCTTCCATCGTATCCCTGGGAGTCTATTTACGAAACACGGCCCGCAAAGGAGGGTGCTTACCTTGTCGACGAATTCTATGTCCCTGCTCTACAACGGTCCATTCGCTACGACCGCGTGGCTGGATACTTCTCCAGCAGCGCACTCGCGGTCGCATCCCGAGGAATCGACGCCCTCCTCGAGAACGACGGCGAGATGCGACTCGTCGTCGGTACCGAACTCTACTCCACCGATCGCCCGATCTTCGAGGCACTCACTGACGAACTGACCGACTCGCTGGAAGAACTGGAAGACGAGCAGCTGGACGCACAACTTCAGCTCCTCGCCCGGCTTCTCCGAGAAGGACGTCTACACATCAAGGTCGCCGTTCCTCGCGAAGGATCCTGGCGCATCTTCCACCCGAAGATGGGTATCTTCCACGACGACGATGGGAACGCACTCTCGTTCGAAGGGAGCGTGAACGAGACCGTCGGCGGGTGGAAGAACAACTACGAGCGGTTCAAAGTCCATCGATCGTGGGTAGACCAGCAGTCGACGTACGTCGACGGCGACATCGATACCTTCGACCGCCTCTGGAAGAACGAACACCCCTACGTCGAGGTGTACGACCTCCCGGAAGCCATCGAGAAGGAACTCATCGACTGGAAAGATCCAGACTCGCAGACGAAACTCAAGGAAGCAATTCAGATCGCCCGGGGAGAGGCACCGCCGCCGGAGCGCGACACGGCGAACATCATCGCCGACGGGCATCTCTCCCCCGGGGGGCTTGCGCTCGCCGAGGAAGGCAGCACGATCACGCCCTGGCCTCACCAGCGCGTCGTCTCCGACACACTGGTCAACACCTACCCGAACAGCTTCCTGCTCTGTGACGAGGTCGGCCTCGGGAAGACGATCGAAGCTGGCCTGACACTCTCCCGCCTTGGGCTGACTGACGAGCTCGAGACGGGGCTACTGCTCGTCCCAGCGAGCCTCACTGTTCAGTGGCAGGAGGAGATGTGGGAGAAGTTCAATCTGAACACCTACCGGTACGAGCGAGGGAGCAACTACGAGTACGCATTTATTGACGCGTTCGGACGCGAACATTCTCCACCCGGCCCATCCGAACTTGACCTCCGAGGGCAGGAACGAGAACAGGCCTGGGTGGAAAGCCCCATCTGGCGGTTCCTCCACGAACACCAGGACGGAGACGACAACACCGGCCCCGCGATCGTCATCATGTCCTGGCATACTGCGCGACTGCAGGATCGTTGGGACCAGGTAGCACCCAAGGATGGTGGCCAGACCCGAACGCGAGACGACGTGCCTGCGAGTTGTCGTGGCCGGCAGACGTCGAACCGGGAGGGAGTCTGGGACGCCGTCATCGTCGACGAGGCTCACAACGGACGCAAAGGGAGCAGCTTCTACTCGATGCTGGAACGTCTCCGCGACCACACACAGGCGTACTACCTCCTTACCGCGACACCCATGCAACTGCATGCGGGCGAGCTCTACGATCTGATGGCCTTGCTCGACCTCCCTGGTGAGTGGGACAATCAAGACGAGTTCGTCGAGTTCTTCGAGACCCGCCGGGCGCTCACGAAAGCGCTTGACAAGGAGCTGGCTGGGGATCGCACAGCGGACGACGAGTCGTGGTCCGCACAGGCGACGCTCACCGAAAGTCGGTATCAGGACCGGCTCCCCGGCGAACGGAGCCTCTCCGACCGCGTGTTCGACGCTGTTGGCACCGAACTAGACGTAGGAGACGACCAGCAGGCCCGGTCTATCGCCAAGCAACGCGTACTTCGGGCCTGTGACCTTGCCAGCGACTACGGCGAGCACTACGATGGGTACATCGATGCGTTCGAATCCGCGATGGACGAGCACGATGTCGACCCATTCGACGCCAAGGAGGACGAGAAGCTGAAATACCTCCTGTATCCCTCGTGGAAAGCAGATGAGGAGTGGCTGACGTTCTCGCGAAACGAGCGACTTGCAGCGCTCGACGAACTCTCGGAATCGGGCTGGATGGTCGTACAGGAGGTCCTCGGAGAGTCGACCCCCGTCGATGCGCTCATCCATCGGAATACCCGCGACACCCTTCGCAAATACGAACGTGTGGGGCTCCTCGACGCGACGGTTCCCGACCGGAATCCCGAACAGCACAAGATAGAGCTCACGGACGAAACTCGCCGCGTGTACGACCGCATCGACGATTACACGAGAAAGTTCTACAAGCTCGCGCAGCAGTCTGACGAGGCTGAATCTCGGGCAATCGGGTTCGTGATGACCACCTATCGTCAGCGACTCACAAGCAGCGTCTATGCGATTTCGCAGAGTCTCCAGAATCGTCTCAAGAAGCTTCGTGGTCAGCGAACGGTGCTGAAGGGTAAACAGCGTGCGCAGGAGGCGGATTCGGGTGGCTCTCGCCAAGTGGTGATGGAGACGCTCTCCGAGTACGATCTTGAGGACGTCGAGGCGCTGGAGGAACTGGAGGGCGACTTGGAAGATGCCGACCTCGCCGAGATCATCCCTAACGTTACTGACGAGGGACTCCATCTCTTAGACCAAGAGATTGAGGAGTTGGAGTCGTTCGTCGACGAACTGGCGGAGATAGACCAGGACCCAAAAATCAGCCAACTCATCGACGATCTCAACGAGCTGGACCACGAGGGACACAACCGGGCGATTATCTTCACACAGTACGCCGATACGATGGACTTCATCCGTCAGAGCCTCGTGTCGGTCCACGGGGAGACGGTCGCGACCTATTCGGGACGCGGCGGGGAGATGTACGAGAGCGATTCTGGATCGTGGACACACGTCGGAAAGGAGCGTGTGAAGCGCGAATTCGCCGCGGACGATGGAAGAGTGGACATACTCGTCTGTACGGACTCTGCTAGCGAGGGGCTGAACCTTCAGGAGTGTGGCGCACTCATCAACTATGACTTACCGTGGAATCCGATGCGGGTCGAACAACGTATCGGGCGTATCGACCGTATCGGACAGCGGTACGACGAGGTGACGATTCTCAATTACAGCTACGAGGACACCGTTGAGACGGACATATACGAGCGACTAGACGCCCGTATCGGCCTCTTCGAAAACGTTGTTGGCGATATGCAACCGATTCTCTCCGGCGTCAGCAGCCAGATTCGATCCGCGACACTGGAGACGGACCGAAACGAAAGCCGGGATGCGGTTGAGCGAGCCGATCAAGAGTTCTCTGACCGGATTGAGAAGCAGGAAGAGAGCGACAGAGTCGATGTCGGCGAATCACTGGACGACATCGATGAACCGCTCGCCCAAGACGTAATCGACGAAGCGAAGCTCGATGCCTGGGAATCGTTCAAACATCCAGATATCCTCGATGTCGGTGCTGACGACTACGACACAGAGACGCCGTTCACTGTGCAATCTCTCGAGTCGGTCTTGACGAGGAGTGAAGCTCTCGTAGAGGCGGGAATCCGATTCACGAGCGTCGACGAACTCGGCCTGGATGTGACGGATACCGAATACGGGGATGGCTTCGACTTCGGAGAGTGCACGTATCGACTCGAAGTCAGCGACATAGAGTCCATCCCTGAGTTAGACACAGAGGGAACTCTGGCCTCCGTCATTGCTCCGGACGAAAAGACGGTCGCAGTGACGTTCTCGGACGAATGCGCGGAGGAGTTCCCGTCGCTCCATTATCTGGCACCGGGAAATCCACTATTGCGGCACCTCATCGAAACCTGGAGGCAAAATTCGGATGATTCAGAGAGACTGATCAGATATGCCGAACCCGATTCGCAGTCGTCCCATCCAATCGTCTGCGGTTGGGGCAGAGATGGCATCATCAGCGTTGTTTCAGACGATGGGGCAGTCACAGGAGCAACCTCGGTGAGCAACCTGTCCGATTGGTACAACAATTTCATAGCTAACCGCGAACAGTATAGCGCCGATTGAGAGATTGAATTTCAGATAGCCGGGAATCGGAAGACTCGGTTCCGGACGAATTAGACCATTTCCTCGGAGACCGCCCAATCGACAGAAGCCCCGATTCTGCGCTCGATCTCGTTTCGAAGAGCTTCCTTTCGCGCCTGGCAGAAGCGTTCGTAATCGTCATCCAGCAATGCCTCAAATCCATCTTCGTTGATGAAGTGGCCCTGAAGGAGGTCTTTGATTCCCGCTTCTCCCCGTGGATGAGCATCGATCATGTCCGGAATGTAGTCACCCGGAAGGCGGTCTCGGATATTGAAGCGGTTATTTTGTGACTCAATCACGGTTCGGTTCAGAATTTGATTTCGGGCAGTCTGCTCGTACTTAGTGCCAGTTGCACCTTTCTTCAGCTTGGCGTCTGGGAAGATATGATGATCATCGACTTCGTGGACAGTGATACTCTCGAAGGTGCCGAAGTCGCGAGCGTCGTTCAGCACTAACAGACTCATAATTCCGCTATACGGACCGCCTCGAGTGAGCGACGATAGGTCGAGTTCGACGGGAATTACTGTCGATGCGTCCTGTATTGCTTCCGGTACTTCCGTCCTCTCCCCGCGGATCCAGTCTCGTCCTTCGGTGTAATCCTTGTATGAGATGGTATCCGAGCTGCCACTGTATCTCCGAGAAAACGTACTCGCCCAGTACCATCGCTGCACCATCTCTAGACCCTCGTGACGAGGATAGGTTTCCGAATTTTCGGCTAGGTGAAGGAGGTTCGCCAGTGGAGGGAGCAACGTGCTGTAGGGGAACCCGTACTTCTCTGTGACTCCGAATCCACCAGCAGAAGCCGATTGCGCCTTCTCTAATGCGCGGCCGACCATCTGAACGGTTGTGTCCCAGTCTTCCTCAAACTGGGTCCCTGAGAGTTCACCGACGCTTTCGTCCTTGCACTCCTTATTTCTGTAGAGTGCCAGAGCCTTCAGGAGGTGTTTCCTCAGACGCTTCTCGTCGGTGTTGTCAGCGTATTCTTTGATGTCGGAGTTTGCTTGTAGCGCGTCTGCCCAGAGATTACGCAGTTGGACACCCTTCGGATAGAGACGTGCAGTCAGGATGTCGAAGATACCGAGTTCGAGGCCTTGGGTGTTGATGCGTTCGAAGGTCTGAACGACGGTTGCGGGAGAAGTCCCCGCTTTCATTTCGATAATTGGGATACCGTAGTTTCGGAAGACGCGAGTCTGTCGGTCGAACGCACGGACATCATCGACAGAGATGTCCTCCGTCTCGTTCGCGTAGTCTTCCATCCCGTATCGCCAATCATCGAAGGAGTCCTTGCTTCGAAAGATGGTGAACGGGATGAAGTCTTTCTCAATCTGTGTGGCGTAGTCATCCGGTTGTAGATCGTCCCAGATGCCGTAGTGCGTGCTTTTCCACTGGATCGTATCGTCCTCGAGCGCGCCGCGAATGACGTCAGAGAACGAGAGCCCGAACAACTGTGGCCACTTGGTGTTGTCTAGGGCGAGGTCAGGTGCTGTCAGTGCGTAGTGGATGCTCGTGATTCGCTGTTGTCCATCTAGAACCATCTCCAGTTGTCCCGAGTCCGCAATCGCCCCCGAGCTCGCTTCGACTGCTCTCGGAGGGAAGGGAACGTTGTCACCGCCACCCGTTACAGGTAACGTGAGGAGGGTGTTGATGTAGTAGCCGTTCAGCAGACTTTCGAGGAGTGACCCGACCTGCCCTGTTGGCCAGACGAAATCCCGCTGAAAATCTGGGAGGACGATCTTGCCTTCGTCGATTTCCTGAACGAGTTTCTGGACGTCTTTGTTCGTGAGACTAACCTCCAGCTCGTCAGGAGTATCAAGACCACTTGACATATGGAGTAATGCAAATGGGACAGACAAAGTCATTCCCCTAGCATTATCGGAGCGGTACAGGTGTTAGCTCGGAATCATCATTTTGGTACTGGACTGTGACGATGTCGTATGGCCCAGGCCTGGATAACGACGATGAGTACACACCTCGAAGCGGTTGTGAATCCGCTCGCCGCCGCCTGCGAGGACGGATTTCTTCCGGACAAACTCTACGTGCTGGAGAATCCTAGCATCGGTGATCAGTTCGACGAGATCACGTCCATGATGGAGCGGGTGGTCGTCGAGTACGGGGGTGACGACCCGGACCTATCCGTGACGCATCTTGACGAGGAGACCGATTTCCACCGAATCGTCGACCACTTCCGGGAACCGATCTCCCAGATATGTGACGACGGTGGAACGGTTGCCGTCGACGTTACACCGGGTCGGAAATTCATGTCCGCAATCGCCTTCCAGGCCGGGATTCAGTTCGAGGCTGACCACGTCTTCTATCTCTACCTCGCCGAGAGCCAGTTCTACGGGCGTATCTACGCTGACGTTCCGAAACCGACCGTCGAACTCATCGACTTCCAGGAGGTCTTCGGATGAAACTCGCTCGTCATCACGTGACCCACCTCCTCAACGCACTGTACAAAGAGGGAGTCACGACGGTCAGCGTGAAGCACCCCTGTTCCGACATCGGTGAACTCCTGAGCATCGACATCGCGAACCCAGTCGACACGACGGTCACGTTCACTCAGGGCGCTCTCACGTACCAGGACACTCGCGAGCAGATTCACACAAAGTACGGCGAGCGAGCGTACAACGACCTCCCGGATGCAGAGACGTACGTCCGAGCTCTCGTCGCCGGCACGCTCGTCGACATCGAGAACCACGAAACTGTGGAGACGTTCTTCCGGCGGCACGGATATCCAGACTTAGACGCTGGTCACCAGCCGGTCGCGCTGGGCATCGATACGAACCTGATGGCCTATCGACTGCCGGATGCTCTCCGACTCGACCCCGAGCAATACAGCGATGATAAGGGACGCAAGCCCGTGAACGGGTTCGCCCTCACGACTGGAATCTACGAGGAACTCAACTGGCATTACAACCACTACGAAACCCGTTCGCTCCAGGATGCGTTTGGCCCCGAATTTGCTCGGCTCGATGACCAGCCCGCTGGTGCCAACCGCGAGGGTGTCCTTGGGCTGTACGAGTACCGTCGCCTCCGTGACCACCGCTACGCAGACACGATCGAGAGCGACACTGGTGACGAGGCCATCGTCGACGCGTACGCAGAGTACGACGCTGACAGCCGCAAGCGCGTGATCCTCCTCAGCAACGACCACGGCTTCATAGAGCGCGCACGGGAGCAGGGAGTCCTCGCCCAACACGTGAGCTTCCCAGTTGACATCCCGCGTAAGGTCACCGTCTCGTGGGACGAGCTTCGCGACGTACTCTACACGCTCGCTGTCCTCTTCGGCGTGCTCCAGTTGCCGAAGGTGACGCTGTACGGTGTCTGGAACGGGAAGTCCGGAGAGGACTGGCAGCGCCAACGCCTCGATGTCGACTGTCGAAGCGAGAACGTCGAGAAGAAACTCCGACGCGACCGTGCCATTACGACGGAGTACGAAGCGACTCGGTAGGCCTGTCGCCGTTATTGAAGGCCGTCAGCTACTGACCGAATCGTTAGATCGTACGTTTGTGGGGCACCTTTGAGGTTGACACGGATGATGAGTACGTCCAAGTCAGGCCCACCATCGTGAGCCAACTGGGTCATCTGTGTCCGCTGGTTTCGTTCGAAGTTGGTGGAACCGTGTTTGACTTCGGCGATGTATCGCTTCAGCACTGGGCCTCCATAGCCGAATGGGTGGTCGTCAGTTCGGCGGTGGACGACGAACTCGAAGTCTGGAATCCACTTCCCGTCGCCACCGCTGAACTCGAACTGGCCGACGCTCTCGGGGGCTGGGTTTACCCGCACCTGGAACTCTTCGGGGTCGATGCCCAGGTCCCTCGCAGCGTAGGCGACGATTGGAGGTGGGTTCCACCCGTATGCGTGGAACAGCGCTTCAGCGAGTGCCCCGACCTGTTGGGCCCGCATATTGAACGTCCAACCGTCCTCTGGAGGTCCGCGTTCCGTTGAGGACGGTTCAGGATCGCGAAGCTTCACCAGATATGCGTCCACCTCTGCGGGGTCGTTCGGTGCTGGTGCTTGGAATTGAAGTCCAGGACAATCGGTCTCGTCGATGAGTATCTTCGCCGCATCCCCTTCAGATTCGTACGTAAGTACCTCCCCCGACTCTTCTCGGAGTGCCGCAATCTCTGAAGAGGCTTCACAAGCAGAGGGCTTGAGAGCAATACGGAAAGGACCTGAGCCCTCTTCATCCCCCTCGTCGAGCTCCGTCCCGCGTGGCTCACCCGGCCACTGCTCTCTCCACGTCATCGATCAGGGGCCTAGCGTCCTGTCCTCTGTGTCGAACTCCGCTTGTGTCTGCGCTTCGATTTCCTCACGAAGTCGCCTGTCTAGGCTGGATTTAAGTTCTCCGAGCGACCCGTCGCCACTCCCAGTGCTGAATTCGACGCCGGTGTCCGCTTCGATTTCGGTGAAGTAGAGGCTCGTCGTAACCGGACGGTCGTCGTCGAAGGCCGCGACCATCAGAGCGTACGCCTCGAGTTGTGGTTGATAGTATTCGGTCTTCTGCTCCAGTTTCGTTTCGTCGACATGACCGGTCTTGTAGTCGACCACAGTAGCTGTCTCGTCACCAAGTACGAGGCAGTCGATGATACCGGGGATGGAACCGTGGGCCAGTTCCACGCTTGCTTCGAGTTCGCGATAGACGGCGTCGTTGCTGTCGGCCACATGACGGACGTATCCGTTCGCACGTTGGGCGTGTTCAGCGACGCGGTCGCGGTCGTCTGCGGTCACCACTCCCTCGTAGTCCATCGACCTGAGCGCGTCATGGATGATGTCGTCCCAACGCTCGGGTGGATGCTGGAGTTCACAGATTCGGTGGACCGCTTCGCCAAAGAATCGACCAGACAGTTCAGTCGATCCGTCCCTCTCTTCTGCGGGCGTGTCGTCGTCTTCGTCCCACTCGGTGTCGTCGTCAGCTCCTCGTCGGTAATGGACGATACGGTTCGCTTCGTCGAACACCAAGTCGCCGTCTTGGTTGTCGCCCAGAACGTCCGCGACTTGGAACGGCGAGAGGCGATACTGGATGGTAGCGGGCTGTCGCTGCGGTATTTCGACAGTTGTGGGAGGGGCCTCGACATCCACGTCCTCGTCCTGTATCACTGCTTGCTGTGGGAGCCGAACCGAGTAGCTGGGGCTACCCTGTTCGGGGTCCTCGCTCCGGGTGAGCGAATCAACGTGCAGCTGACCGGTCACCTCCCCGTTTGCCTCAAGAGTGGCGAGTAACTCTTCGTCACCGAGCAGTGACTCCTGGACGAAGTCGCTCCACCGTTTGGGTTCGTCCGTCTCCGGGTCTTCCAGCGTCGTGAGCGACTCGTCGTCTTCGGTTCCGTGGGTGCCTGCCAGAATCAGATGGTCGCGAGCGCGCGTACAGGCGACGTACAGGGTTCGCTTCTCCTCGGCACGGAGCTTGGCGAGACGGCGTGACCGGAGCCCTTTCTTCGCGACGGTGTCGACGGTGTCGAATGGGTCGTCGCTATCGGGAACAGAGAGCCCGAGTGCAGGGCGGTCGTTCACGTCTTCGAACTCGGTTCCGCCGGCAAGTGGTGGATCAGTGTTGAATTTGTCACCAAGGCCGGGTACGATGACGACGGGGAACTCTTCGCCTTTTGCGGCGTGGACAGTGAGTATCTGGACGCCGGTTTCGCCGTCCGGGATCGCCGCTTCGGGGTCGTAGTTGGTAAACTCTTGACGTTCGTCAAGGCGCGTGACGAGTGAGCGCAGACTGCCGGCGTCGCTGACGGCTTCACGCAGGTACTCTTCGAACTGTTCGACGTTGGCAAGTGCCTGTTGCGGCCGTTCATCCGCACTGAGACTCACGAGGTAGCCGGTCGCGTCAAGCGCGATGTCGAGGATTTCTGCCCACGAGTCAGTCTGGGGACCTGCGGCGTCCTCGGAAGCACCGGCGAGCGTTCGTAACTCGGCGAGCAAAGAATGACTGCGTGCAAGAGCGGTGTCGTCCGTTTCACTGAGTGACTCCCAGACGTTGCCACCCTCTACGACTGGGGCGAGTTCGTCGTCAGTGAAGCCGAACATCGGGGAACGAAGCAGTCCGAACAGACAGATGTCGTCGGTCGGGTCGGCGAGGACGCGGAACAAGTTCGTGAGTGTCCGAACCTCTGGCGTGTCGAAATAGCCCTCCCCCTGAACAACGGTGTAGGGAACCTCGTGGTCGTCGAACGCGCGCTTGAACTCGTCGAGGTGGGTTCGTTTTCGGATTATTACCGCGATGTCGTCGTACGTCACCGGTCGACTCTCCGGGCCGCCGTCCGGATCCGGTTCGTAGACCTGCGTCTCGTCGTCGACGAGGCGCGTAGCACGCGCTGCGACAGATTGCGCTTCCGCCCACCGTCGCGCGGAGGGAGGTGCGTCGTTCAGCGGGTGATCAGGAGCGAGGACGTTCGATCGGAGGTCGTCGTCCGGGACGAACAGATACTCCATCGTTGGCGTTACGTCGTGAGGATTGTCTCGTCGGGGACGGAGGGGCTGTGGTGCTGCCTCGAAAGCCTCGTCCGCGTCGTCGTCGAAAACAGCCTCGAAGAGACTGTTCAGGAATCGGAGTAGCGGTGGGAGTGTTCGGAAGTTGTCCTGGAGCTGGTACCCGACAACATCGTCTCCTCGACCTGTCGTTGCGGTGTTCGCACCCCCGTTCGCGCCGATAAGTGCGCTTCGGGCTTCTTGGAAGACGGCGACGTCGGCGTTCCGGAAGCGGTAGATCGACTGTTTCTCGTCGCCGACCGCGAAGACGTTCTGCGCGCTGTAGGGGGTATCGTCGGCGGCGAGGCTGGTGAGTGACTGAACGATGTCCCACTGATTCGGGTCGGTGTCCTGAACCTCGTCGATCATAACGAAGTCGAACTGGCCAGCGAGTGACTCGCGAACGGTGTCGTTCCCACGCTCCGGGTGGAGGAGATTCCGTGTCTGCTGGACCAGATCGGTGTAGTCCAGTACGTTCCGATCGTGTTTTCGCTCGGCGTACCTGCGGGCGGCCTCATCGAACAGACGAGCTAACGCGAAGTAGTACGGCGCGCCCTCGCGGTCGACGGCGATATCGAGACCGTCACCCTCCGCAGACCGATGTGTCGCATCCAGTCGTTCAACGATCTCAGCGACGATTTCGCCGATACGATCGGCGCCTTCGTCGGTACCGCTCCAGTCACCCTTCACCGGGGAGTAGTTCGCGTACTCGTCGTGCCCGGACTTGGTGAGTTCGTTACACACGTCGTAGATCCGATCTCGGCGGTCACGAACGGAATCTAGAGCGTCTAGTCCGTCGGGCTCATGGAAGAGTCTGACTGCGGTCCAGACTCGCTCGGTCCGCCCACCGGGGTCAGTTTCATCGAGGTCGGCAACGAGTTCTTGCAGGTCCTCTACGAGCACTCGGAGTTCCTCGTCGGCACAGAGTGCATCCACCTCGTCGGCCGGGAAGGGGTGAAGTTCCTCTTCGACGTAGGTGACATAGTCGTCGACGGTACGAGCGGGTGCGCTCCAGATGTCGGCCCAAGCTTCGCTGGCAGGACGCTCACCGAACAGGTCCTCAAGAATCTCGCGGAGAGAGTATTCCGAGAACGCGTCCAGTAGGAGTTCGACCTCTCGTGGTTCTTTTTCGATGAGTTCGTCGACGATCTCCCGCTGTAGTCTACTCGCTTCGACATCGTCGAGGGTGTCGAATCCGGGGTCGAGTCCGGAGACTGCGGTCGCGTGTTCGGACAGGATGCGCTGGCAGAATGCGTGCAGCGTGTGGATGTATGCATCGTCCAGCCCGTTGAGAACGTCGCGCCAGCGTTCGTGGTCGGCGTCTGCGGTGGCGAGTCGGTCCAAGACGCGTTCGCGGACGGTCTCTGTGAGGTCACGCGCAGCCCGCCGCGTGAACGTCGTCACGAGGACGTTCTCGGGGAGTGCGTCGGGATGATCCTCCAGAAGCGCTAGATAACGGAACGAGAGCGTCGTCGTCTTCCCGGTCCCGGCACCGGCCGTGAGTGGATAGTTCTGGGAAAGCACTGTGACGGCGTCGTCCTGCTGGTCAGTGAGGTCGTCTCGGCGCATTAGTTCCCATCCTCCTCAACCGCAGGAACCCATTCTACGCCGCGAGCAATCGGTGGGACGTACGCATCCCGCTCCTCGGATTCGATATGTTCTATGAATAGTTGGCGTCGATAGGACCGGACGTCACAGGCATCGCGGAAGGGGCAGTTCGAACATCCGGCGTCGTCGGGGTCGTTAATTGTCGGGTGAAACGTTCCGGCTTCGATACCGGAGACGATGTCACTGAGCCGTTGCGGAACGACATCGTCGAGGAACTCGCGGAAGCCCGCTCGGGTCTCGATGCTAGGTTTGTCCGAACTCTGGTAGACCATCGATGTCCCACCGTATCCATCGCGATAGGAGTTCCCGCGCCAGCTCGCGTTCTTCGGGTCATCACCGACGAACCCGATTTGACCAGCGGTGCTGCTCACCTTCCCGGGTTCCTTGAGTCGGTAGTACCCGCCCCCGACCGCCTCGGTAACCTCGTCGACGTTTGCCTCCAGCATCTTCGTGTAAATTGGGAGCTGGAAGCTCAATCCGTCCAGCGTGTCGCGTTCGGAGGAAGTGTATCCAGTCTTGTAGTCGCGGACGATCGCTCTCCCATCGGACGTCGTCTCGCCACGGTCGAGGACACCGCGAATCGTGGTTTCATCCACCTCGAAGGAGAGCTTGGTCTCGAACCAGGCCGGCGCTGCCGTCAGTGGACCGTTCTGAAGCCGATTGTCCGGGTCAACGTACAGTGCGACCTCTTCTTCGAGGAACCGCACGAGGATACCTGCAGGTCGCCCGTCGACAGCGGTCCGGTTGTAATACTCGTTTTGATCAGCATCACCTAGACCGGCCAGTAGTTCGAAGAGCCAGCGATCATCGAACTCGTCGTCAACGGATTGGAGTTCATCGATCGCGACGCGGAGGAGTCGCGCCTCTAGATCATCTTGGTCGAACCCGGCGAGCGAAACCGGAGCCCCGACCTCGTCTCGGAGTTCCGTGTAAAACCGCTCCAGAACCTCGTGAACGTAGTGCCCACGATTGATTGGTCCCTCGTCTCGGTCCTCGTCCTCTAGCCCGAGGACTTCCTTTGCGTAGAATCGGAACGGGCAACTGGCGTATCGCTCTACCTGTGTCGGCGAGAGTCGGTCGAGCTGGAACGAAAGGTCCTTCGCCGTCTCGGGAGTGAGCCAGCCCGTACGCTCGGACGGTCGTGCAAGCCCGCGATCAGACGCGGTCTGGATCCCGTCGACTACTCCCTCTCCCGGTGCTGTCTCCGTACTGAGCCGGTCACTACTTCCGGCCGCCTCTGCGAAGAGTCCGGCCGACGACGAGGTAGTCGCGTACTCGGCGAGTGCTTCGGAGCCAGCACGAGCGCCGGCGGTCGCGAGCGCTCGCTGTGCGTCGCCTCGTGCTCCGACCTTGTCTCGTCGACCGGTCGGTGCCTGGCCGACGAGGTGGCCGAACTCGTCTCGCCGCTGCGGATCGGTGTCGGTGAGGCGGCGGAATTCAGCAACGATACTGGCATCGATGTACTCCGTCCCGTCGAGTTGTTGTTTCGGCCGCGAGAGCGTGACGGTCTCAGCGGCAGCGACAAGGCTTGCGATACGGTACTCGGCGCGTCGAGCTTGGTCGGCTTCGGCGAAGTCCGGATGTGCGTCGGTGACGGTGTTCACGAGTGCGAGTCGGTTCGCAGACTCCGGGAAGTGCGACGCGGTCAACCCAAGAATGAACACGTGGTCGAACGTCCGCATCCCGAGTTCCGCCACTCCGAGGACTTCGACTCGCCCATCGCGAATTGTTGGATCATCGGTGACGGAGACGGCACCGAGTGCGTGCCGAGCGCGTTCGAGGTCGTCTCCGTCTCCCGTCCGTTCGACGGCGTTGAGGACTCGCTCGGCACTGCGGTAGACGACCCGTTGCGACCCGGTCGTCGTTCGATCTTCCACTGCGTCCTCAATTCCGAGACACTCAACGAAGTGGCGGTAGGCTTCGACGCTTCCGTCATCTGCGACAGTTTCTGCTTTGCCGAGAAGTTTGGCGATGGCCGCTCGGTACGGCTCCTCGACGTCACAGAGTTCTTCGGCGTCCGCGATTGCGTCGTATGCCTGTTCGCTGTCGACGTTCTCCCAACTCGGCAGCACCGGCTCTACAAGCGGATTATCGAGGAGGCTGCGAAGGTCATCAGTGATCCCCGTTTCATCGAGTAGGTCCAACGCGGTCAGGAGAGCAGCGCCGACCGACGTTCCATCCAGATCGTAGTCCCGAGCGACAGCGTGTGGGATGGATCGCGCGGAGAATTCGCCGGCGAGACGATGGGCGTACGCCGATGGTGCGGTCACGACGACTCCGATATCATTCGGGTCGACGCCGTCTCCCAAGAGTTCCTGTACCTGCCGTCCCGTATATCGTACTTCTCCTGGACGAGACGACGGGACGACAGTCTCGACAGTCGTCTCGTCAAGGGAGAGTGCGGTGGCATCAGGACGGAATGGTGCCGACGCTAGCCGTCGGTTCGCGGGTGGGCGAGACTCACGGGCTGTGATTGTATCTGGTTCGAATTCGAGGTCGTTGACGAAGAACTCCCATGCAGGGGCCGTTGCGATGTCGACACCGCCCGGGGAAGCCGTTCCGGTCAACCGGGAGAAGGTCGCGACCGTCGGCCAGGTTTCCGTGATCGTCTCGACGACGCGCGATGCGAGGACGGAGAACGTGTCGAACCCACCGATGATGACGGTGTCCGTGTGTGGGAAGCACTGAGCAGGATTGGAATTCGCCACCCGTCGGTACCGCTCGGCCCAAAGGGTCGTAGCTGAACCGTCGGAGAGTTCTTCGCGTCCATCGTAGAACCGCTTGGTGATCGCCTCGAGTTCGGCGCTAAGATTGGCCAGCCCTTCGTCACTCAGGCGGTCGCGGACGGCTTCTGGTGAGAGCAGTCCGGCGAATTCGACGAGGCTCAGGAGGTCCTCCATCTGCTCGATGAGACCGGTTGGAGGCAGTCCGTCCCCCTCCATGAGCGACCACTTGGCGGGTAAGTCTGAAAGAGACTGTTCGACGAGCCGGAGGCGGGTTGGCTGGTCCATCCGCGAAGCAATACCGCTGATCGCTTCGCGATCGTAACACCGGTCGACGAACTCGTCGAGTGTGAGCGCAGTGAGCTCGAGGGGGCGACCGATGTTTTTCCACTGCGCTTCGATTGCTGGAAGACGATGAGGTTGATTCGCGATATAGAGGACGCTTTCGGGATTTTCTTCCGATTGGTTCGCGGCCCAGTTGAGCGCTGCCCGATCGACCGCAACAGCATCCGGGCCACAGAGAAGCCGAGACATTCCTTCTGAGGAGTGTGTTGGCTTTACCACATAATGCTACCTGATGATATTATAGTAGAAGCGGCCTTCCTCGAATCAAGTAAATACTTCCGTGCGACAGGTTGCGGATCACAGATCGTTCGCTAACCACAGTGAGAGTGACGCTCAGCCAGATCAGAGGTTAAGGCGTCATCTCGAATATGAGTTGTGGACATCAAACCAACTCAGACTCGTGGAAAGTTGCAGTCGGAGTGGTACTACGATTTCATATTAGTGGTCTATTCTGTGGGATTTTCCTCTAAAATACCTTCTCTCCAAAGAGAGAAGAGCGTCACTCCTGTGTACCCAAGCTAACCCTCAAATGCCCATCTCGCTGGAAGGTCAACCTTGCGACGGTCCGCTTTTGAAGAGGTCGATAATCTGGAATTCATCTATAAACAGCGTGGAAAAGTGAATTCGAGGTTACCCGAAAAAACTCGATATACTGATGTGAAAACGAGTGACTGTAGTAGAACCACCAGTAACGAGTGAGGGTGTAAAAAATCACCCTGGTCGCGTTCCGACTGCTCAAGGCATCGTCAAGTCCGGCAAACATAGCATTCGAACGTATACCGAACGGTTCGGGTCGTGGAATTAGGCATTACGGGAGTTTGGCTACACACCTAATGCAGGTCAAGACGTTAACAAAAACGACCTCTTGAGTGAGATCAAACGACTACACGAGCTGATGGGTCACGTTCCGTCCGCTGTGGATATGGATGATAGAGGCCGATTTTCCAGTGTGACTTACTGGTCACAACTCGGATCTTGGAACCAAGCTGTTCGACTTGCTGGATTTGAGCCCTACAAGCTGCTCGAGACTCGTGGAATCAGTACTATGGACCAGATTGGGCGTCACGTTGCAGGGAAATCCTTCAGCGAGATAATCACGCCTGCCGGGCGTGTGATTTCTCCCGTTCGTCCGCCGCAGAGGACCTATATGTGCATCACATTCGACCTGCACGGGGATTTGTTTCTGAGACGGAAATCAATTATAAGGGTGTGAATGCCTCCTCAAATCTAACCACATTGTGTAGGATCTGTCATATGAAGTTCGAAGATTTATGAGTGAACGCCTCGCCAGAGGAATTCGCCAGACGGGCCCGAACGAGACTGGATTAAGAACTAGTCTCTAGGGTTCACGGGTGTAATATATTCGTTTTTCCATGTATCTCCGTCCCTCCACTGGAAGTAATAGTAAAAATATCCTGGCTTGGTTTCTTTCACCGTGATGTACGCGCCGCTGGCAGGGACATCTTCATAATCCGCTGGGTCCGTCGAGACTTCCCGATCTTCGAGTTCAGCAAGCTGTTCTTCGTCAACCTCTTCTTCGGCACGACGCTGTTTGAGTTCGTCTTGGCGCTGCTGTCGTTTCCAGTCGGCGAGCTCCTGCGCATATGTCGCGACTGTCTCCAATCGCTCTGGCGACTGCTTTTCGAGTGGCTCACGGAGATACTTCGGGAGGTCCGGCGCCGGTGGCTTTCCCAATGACTCCTCAGACATAGTTACCCCACGTAGTGGGAAACTCATTACTCTGTGGGGTAACATCCAGCAATTCCACGCTGCTCGCCCGACCTGCATCACTTACTGGAATCCAACTGCAGAGTCGTCTTCGTTATCCTCTGGTGATGGCCCAATCGACTCTTGATCACCCGAGTCGACATCCGATATCGCGTTAGGATCGGTGTCGTCCGAGTCCGTTCTGAGATCCTCTCCCGTTGGAAAGTCCTCGAACGAGACCGCATCTGCGTCTCGTCTCGCCGCTCGGCGCTTCGCATCCGTAACCAACTCCTCGATCTCGGCGCCGCTGCAGCCGTCGGTGCGACCCGCCAGTATCGCCAGCTGGTCACCAGTGAGGTCGTGTGGTACGTCCTCCAGTTTCACTTGAAGTATTGCGTGTCTGCTCTCCTCACCAGGAAGTCCGATCTCGACGTGCGTCGCGAGCCGTCCAGGGCGGAGGATCGCCGGATCGATATCCTCCGAGCGATTCGTCGCTCCGATAACGATCGCCGTCCGGTCTTCGGCGGTGAGGTGAACGAGCAGCTCGCTGGTGATCTTCCGATCCTCGGCGTGGGCTCCGCCAGCGCCGACGTCGCGACCACCGAAGAGGTGTTCGGCCTCGTCGAGGAAGATTACACAGGGGCCGACCGACGCCGCCTCCTCGAACAGCTGACGCACTCGTTGAGGACCCTCGTTGATCCACTTGCTGGTCACGTCCGCCGGTCCGAGTTCCACGAACGGGATGCCGAGCTCGCCGGCGAGTGCGCGGGCAAACAGGGTTTTCCCAGTCCCCGGAGGCCCGTGGAAGAGGATTCCTTGGGAGGGTTCGATCCCGAAGCGGTCGTAGCGGTCGTCACCGCGTGCAGTCGCTCGGACCGGCTGGAGAACTTCCTCGGCGAGTCGCTCTTTGACGTCGTAGTAGCCGCCGATATCGTCGAAGCCGACGTTCGATTGCGTCCAGTTGTATTCGAATTCCGAATCGCCCGAAGCTTTCGCCAGTGTTCGTGAGGTCTCCGAACGACGACTCCTATCCTCCATATCCTCAGCACCGGATGAGGCAACCTCTTGATCGAGGGACTCGCCTGTATCTGAGTGTCTATCCTCCATCATTTGCTTGATCGCCTCTGAATCTATCTCAGGACCGGGCAGGTTGTGTCCGGCGACGTAGTAGTAGCCGTTCTCCCCCCGGGGATCGTAGAAGGTCAGTGCGACGAATGAGGCTGCGATCCCTAGCCCAAGTGTTGCCTGAAGTTGTGGATCAGTTGGGCCAATCCCTGTTAGGAAACTCAACTGTGGTATCTGAATGAAGGATGCAGCTAGCATAACCCCCTCAGCGAGGAGCAACAGTACCACAAATAGCTCATAAACCTGGGCGAAAGGATACAGTCCGACCTCCGCTATCGCTCTCAGGCCCGGAATACCGAGACCTCCTGCAATGAACACAAATAGTAGACCGAACCCCAGTACGATTGTAGCGGTCGGCGGCAAATTTAGAAGAGGTGCGACCACCCACATGTGGGCGAGCGCCAATGCTGTCCACGCGAACGCAAAGAACAGCCGATAGAGGTTTCTCTTCCGGTGTTCCCGCTCCATAACTCGGTAGCTCACGTACTCCACAGCCGCAAAGAACCCGATGAAGGAGACGACACCGAGCACGGTATTGAGGAGATTCATCGAATCACGCGAACTGAACTCTTAGGAAGTTCGCGAGGGGGCGAGCGTGGCAGTTGGCACGGCTGAGCCGCGCCAGAGAGCGTGGTCATGCGAGCCGCGAGGTGTTACGGCCATCGAAAACGGCGTCGACAGATGCGCTCACGATGGTCTACGTACGATTCATGCCGGTGCTGAAATATAACTTCTCGCCTCGGGCTCGGCTCAGACCGATTCATACTGTCTCGGAGGCCTCACCTCCGTCGTCGTCCCACGGCGGCTCAGTGGCCTGTCCAGGGCCGTCACGTTGGGTTGCCCAGTCGATGTCGGCCTCGTCCGATGAGTCGTCTGGCTGGGGACTGTCTCCGGGACCGATAAGATGTTTTCCGCCACGCTTGCCGATCTGGTAGGCTGCGTATGGGCTTCGCGTCATTGCGCCGGCGAAGACGACCCCGCTTGCCTTCCCGGTCTGAACACCAGCTTTCCCGATCTGCTTGCCGGCTCGGCCGGTCGAAACGGCTGCTCGACCAGGAGTCTTTGCGGCGGTCTGAGCGGTTCTGATCCGTTTCACGCTCCGGGCCGACTTCGAAGCCCCCTCTCTGAGTGTGTGCGCCTGCTCCCCGAGATGCTGAGCCCTGTCGTTGAGACTGACTGTCGCTTCTCTGCCCTCGCTTGTAGCGTATGTCACTCTCCCTTCGGTGTCGGGAGTGACCGTAGAAACTCCTTCTGCAGGTTGCTCGGAGTCGGTCAAGATGCCGCGGTCGGCGGCCTCCACAACATCGAACTCGCCGTTTTGGTACGCTTCCGTGAGGAATTCGCGGTTTGCGTCGGCTTCATCAGCTGTGCTCAGGTTCTCAGCGATTGTCTTTCGGTGGGCGTCAATACTCTGGGCCCCCACTGCTTTGCGGGCCCCGGCTACCCCTGCACTCTTTGTTTTCGATCCCAGTCCTTTCGCCTTGCTTCTGGCTCGGCTGGCCTGCGAGCTAGCCGTCTGGACCCCTGGGATCTCTGTGACTTTTCCTCCAGCGTAATCCTTTGCTTTGCTGAATGGGCCAGATGCAGGGTCGACCTTGTCCTCAACAGGTGGCTCCCGCGTACTGAGGGCGTCCGAGATACTGTTCCGCATCGTCCCGCCGACACTCGAATTGGCGGTCCCTGCAGAGGGGTCGGTCGCCGTCCCGCCCGACGACCCACTACCGCTCCCACCGGAGCCACCGCTGGAGCCGCCACCTCCGCCACTCGACCCTCCGCCCCCGCTCGCACCGGCGGCAGAGGACTTCGAGGCACTACTCACAGCGCCAGACCCCGCACCGGCACCGACGGCAACCGCCCCGACCCCCGTAGCGGCAATCGCGGCGGCCACGGTCGTGGTGAACGCGGCGTCGACGCCGAGTGGCTGGCCGGCCCAGCCAATAGTCTTCCAGATCACCACGAACAGGATGATCGGGAACATCAGCGCCAGCGCCGACGCGATGTAGAACGATGCGATAGCGTCGCCTCCAGAGGCAGCGATCCCGCCGGTCGCGATCACGTCGAACACCCGCATTACCAGCGCGATAATCGGCCCCACCAGCAGACCGTAGATACCCATCCTCAGCCACGTCGCAGCGAACTTACTCACCGACTTCATCGGCCCCCAGTTAGCGTACCAGAGGACAGCGAAGAACGGTGAGCCGAGTGCTACCGTCACTACCAGGAATTGCCGGAGCGCCAGCAGGAGCGTCGCGAGGATAGTCGCGATCAACATCAGCGGAACTGCAACCAACAGCGCGATCAGTTGGACCCCCATTCCAAGGGTAGAGCCCCAACTGCCACCGAGGTCAGCATCGAAGGTCATCTTGAACGTCGCCGGAGCGAGAGCGGTCGTTACGCCGTTCGAGGCCTCGATCATGAACGCAAACAGTGGCTTCGAGATAGCGATGAAGACGATGACCGCGACGATCCGGGCGACCATCTGCCAGAGAGATGCTTCTCGGTCCTCGCTGAACGGCATCACGATCAGCCCAGCCGCAATGAGGATCGGCAGCAAGGCGATCGACAACTCGAAGACGTCGTCCCAGGCAGCGACGAATTGAGCGTCAGTCAGGATGCCCGGGTTGATCGTGATCAGCGGCTTCAACCCGAAGTTGAACATCGCGTTGATCGCCCCGACCAGCAGGTTGCGGATGAACTCGATGATTGCCCGGACGATCGCGTCCGGTAACCAGCCGAAGTCCAGCAAGTCACCCACGACGCTCACCCACCGTCGGTCGCGACCACAGCCTCACGGGGACGAGACGGGAGGGGAACGGCTCACCGTCGGGCCGAGCCCGCATCAGCTGTCCTCCCCGGAGTCCGGCGGGTAGTCGTTGTCGTGATCGTCCGGGCTATCCCCGTTGTTCACGTCGGAAGCGTCGTTCTCTAATCCCTCGATGGCGACGTTGATGCCGTCCTCGTGGGACTCTCGCATCGCCATCTCGAGATCCATGTCCCGGTTCATGACGTGCGGGAGGTCAGTTAGCTCGATATCCGCCGGTAGTACGTCGTCTCCCGGGGCATCCACACCTGTGATACCCTCCGTCTCGGCCAGCCACTCCCACGGGTCGAGCGCGTCGTCGAGGACGTGGTGCTCAAACGGGCCACTCCGCACCTCCAGCCGACGCCGGCCGTGGACGCTGGTCGCGAGCAAACACTCCGAGTAGTCCGAGTCTTGCCCGCGGGCGGCTGACTGGATGAACCGGATCTCGTCGCTCGACAACCCGTAGTACTGCTGGGTCTGCTCGGAGACGGACTCGGCGTAGAACAGACACTTCACGTCACAGTTTTCGTAGACTTCCCGGCGCTCGTTCGTCCGGACGAACTCGTGTGAGGTCTGGCTCATCAGCGTCAGCCCGGCCTCGTAGTGCCGGGCGTGGCGGATGTACAGGTTGATCAGGTCACGGGCGGCGGGCCGCCCCAGAAGGTAGTGCGCCTCGTCGAACGTGACGTCGACCTTGTACGGTGAGCGCTTGGCTTCGAGGTAGGCCCACGAGAGCATTGCATGCAGAATCAGCGGCATCTCGCCGGTGTCCGCGAACGAACTCATATCCATCACGACCAGCCGCGAGGAGAGGTCCAGGTTCGTCTGGCCGTTCAGATTGTTGTTGATACCGCCCGGCTTGAACGACTCGAACTTCGGCTGGAGGTTCCGCGCGAGTTCCTGATGATGGTCGGTCGGCGTGACGATCGTATCCGAGATCGAGATACTTCCGCCACCGTGCGGCGTCTCCCCAGCAGGCTGTTCTCCGTCGTTTCCAGTACTGGTCACCCCGTAGGACTGGAACAGTTCGAGTTCAGCCTCGTCGATAACCTCTGCTTCCCGCGCCGCCTCGAGCCCGCCGGCAGCGATTACGTTGACACCGCGGATGAGGTCGTCGAGCGTGGGCGACTCCTGGTCGTAGGTCTCGTAGTCGCCGAGGATGATCCCCTTCGAGATGTAGGCGTAATGCGCCGCCTGGATGAGCACGCCCTCCTCGCCAGCAGACATCCCGTCGCGCTGGTCAAAGTGGGTGTGAAGCATCTCGATCACCGATCGAATCGTTAGCGCGTACGTGTCGTCGCCAGTCTCCTGTTCGGACGTCGCAGGCGGCGAGATGTCCATCGGGTTAACGGTGTAGTCCCCACCGAAGCGGATCACCTCGCCCCCGAGCGAGGTAGCGAACCTGGGATAGTCGTCGCCGGCAGGGTCGAACAGGATGCACTGGACGTTCGGATCTGCGAGCAGCCGACGGTAGATCTCCAGCTTCCGGAAGTAGCTCTTGCCCGAGCCGGTCTTCCCCGAGATCGCCATCGAGTGACCCGACAGTGCGTACCGATTCAGGATGACTGGACGCTTGGTATCGTCGAAGCCCAACAGTACCCCGTTCGGGTCGTAGATGGAGGGTTCGACGAGGTTGAAGAACGTTCCCAGCGCCTCCAGCTGGATCGGGTGAGTGTTGTCGACCGGGTCGGTTACGACCGGCGCGACAGCGTCCATCGCGTCGAGTTGCTGGTGTTTGACTGGGCTCAGCTCGACATCTTGTTCGGCGAGGATCGCTTCCACTCGGTCGAGCATCCCGTCCAGGTCGTCTCGGGAGTCCGCGACCAGTTCGAGGTAGATCGCGACATCGTACAGCTTGGTGGTGCCACGGATGGTCCGCTGGAGCAAACGTTCGAGGTCCTCCCGGTCGAGCTGGTCCTGATAGGTATCGGTCCGCCCACGCTTCTGCTTGAGTGCGAGCGAGGTGACCGCCTGCGTGTAGCGCTTCTGGAGCTGGCGGCGAACGTCCTTCGGCTCGCGGGGACGGACGTGGAAGGTGAGCCGGAGGTCGACGTCGGCGAGGGTCAACGGGACGAGCCATCCGAGGCCTACCTTCCGGGGCAAGGAGGTGACGGTCAGGATTTGCGAGACGGTATCGTCGCGGATCTGGAACTGTGGATAGTCCTCGACGAGTCGAGGGGCAACGAGGCGTTTGTCGAGTTCGCCCCGTTCCTCGAGCGTCTCCATCGCGTTCGCGAGGCCGACCTCGTCAGCCTGCAACTGGTAGGCCGCCCACTCGATGTTCTCGGTGGTGGTCTCGCGGTCGAGGAGGTGCAGGTAGTCGATGGCGTGCTGGGTCTCCTCGCCGGACAGGTCATCGATCGGGACAGACTCGACGCCGGCGTCGGGGCTGTCGATGCCAAATGCGTGTTTGAATCGTTGGATCATGAGTGAATAGGGGTACTCAGAGCAGGGGAGAGTGTTCGAGCGCGATCCCGCTTCGGGCAAGGTGCCTCAGTCATCGTTCCCCTCTGGGCGGGCGGTGATGTCCTTGGAGGCGGCGGGCTCCTCTCGAACTGGCGTCTCCTCTACGTGGTCGAGCGCGGCCCGTCGCGAGCGAACGGCGAAGCCGACAGCCACGACGAGGACGAACAGACCAACGGCGTACACCGGCACTACGACCGCCGTCTGTCCCGTCGGGGTACTGCTCCACTGCGCTGGATACGCCGCTTCGAACAGCGCGATGGCCGCAGCTGTTACGCCGGTCCCGAGCACAGCAAGGGCCTTCGCTAACCGCCGTGACGGGAGCAGGATGACCAAGCTCAGCAGGAACGTTGGGAGACTCCCCGCGGCGAGCCCGAACGAAAGTTCCCGCACTACTACCGGTGGGGCGTCAATGGGGAGGTTTTGTGCACTGCCGAGAAAGAGGCCAAGCCCGACGGCTGCAAGGACGAGGCTCACGACAAACGCGCCGGTACCGAGATAGACCGACATCGGCGAGTGGTACTGTTCTCCTCGTCCGATCGGCCCGACATTGCGAACGTACCACCGCAGGAGCCGAGATCTGTCGACGGTCTCGACGTACTCCTCCTGGACGCGCCCGTCGTACGGGAGGTCACCGACCGTCTCGGGACGCACTTCGGGGTCCGTCTCCTCGGCGGCGGTTGCCTCTTGTCGGTCGGCATCCTCGAAAACGTCCTCCAAGTCAAGGGGGTCGCCAGCAGCATCAGTGAGCGCATCGTCAGCAGCCCGGACGAGCGTGCCCTGGTTGAACGCAACTGGTGGCTCCCGTCCCCTGTACACACGATAGAGGACGTTCATCACTGCCTCGCGGGAGTCGAGGATGTTCGCCTCCACGCGGGTCCGGGGCAACTGGGAAGCGACGCGCTGGGCGCGAGCCCACACCTCGTCCAGATAGAACTCCTCTGCCTCGACCGACCGGGACCGCGTGGGAAGTGGGAGAGCGTCGCGAATCCCGTCGAATCGTCTGCCCCCCTCGCCGTCGTCCTCTCCCTTGTCGACCGCGACTGCGACGAAGAACCGTCGATCGCGGACATTCGCCATCCGTAGCGTTCGATCCAGCCACTCGGCGTGGGCTAATCGACCGTACTCGAGCACTGCCGAGTCGGCCACGGAATCGGAGTTCGCTCCGGTTGCAACGCCGCCGTCGGTCGCCGACACTTCCTCCGGCGAGTCGTTCGTACTGGGACCAGTCGCATCGGAATCTGCCGTATCAGGATCCGCCACTGGCGTGGTTGTCCCGCTCGGGGTGCTCGGCGACTCCGGGCCAACGAACTGTTCGAGGTACTGCTCGCCGTCGAACTCGGTGGTCATCGTCAGGAACTGTACCGGGAACTGGAGCCCCCGAAGGAACGTCAGGAACGAGACGTAGACACCCGACCGCCGTTCCTCGGAGAGGGTGAGCCACTCACGGGGTTCGACCTCGACGAGCATCGCGTAGGCCGTTGGCGTCTCGACGACGCCCCCGTCGCGGACGTTCTCGAAGTTCACGAGATCGAGCGTCGAGCGGTCGCCAGTCGACATCAGTGAGCCTCCTCACCAGTGTCAAGTCCGGCGGGTTGGTCGGTGCTTCCTCGATCGGCGGTGGGGTCTGTAGCGTCCCCAGTTTGCCGCGGCCGGTGGGTAGTAACGCCAGGGTTGGGCGGCTGGGTCAGCCAGTCATCTTGGCGGGCCCCGCTCGCGAGATCGTTCTCCAGCGTGTTCGAGGGCGCCCAGACGTAGACGTTCTCCCCCGAACGGTGGCGAAAGACCGCGTGGGCGTACCGGAGTGGACGCTGCCCGGGTGGAGTCTTCACGAAGATGAGTACCCCCACGCCGATTCCCACGACGAACAAGGGGAAGGTGAACAGAAGCGGGAACCCTACAGTGTAGAGGATCGCGCAGGGGGCGACCGGGATCGCCATCGACTCCAGGAGGCGGCGTACCGAGAACCCGAGGAACTTCGATTCCAGCAGGTTGCTCGCGACCGGCACCGGTTCAGGCATCTTAGTCCACCTCCTCTGAGTCCGACTGCGAACACCCGTGCTCGCTTGGGAACACAACACCAGCCTCGAGGCGCTCGGCACCCTGGATGAGCATGCCGCGCCAGTTGACGCCGTGATGTGTGCGAATAGCTTCGAGGGCTGCGAACTGATCGTCGTCGACTTCGATACGTGTCGAGGTCATCGAGATTCGGTGGAGCGCCGCCGATCAACATCGGTACCGGCGTTGTCGTTGTCGTTCTCGGTCGATCGCCCGGTACAGCCGAGAGAGACGTTGCCTTCCCGGAAGGTCCGGGACAACGCCTTCGTGTGACGGCGGCCTTCCAGTCGCTTCGCGCCTTGGATGAGCATTCCCCGCCACTGAACGCCGTACTTTTGCCGGATGTGCCGGAGCCGTTCGTACTCCCGATCGCTGGCGAAGCGAATCTCGATCTCAGGCATCGGCCCTCTCCGCCCCGACTACCGGTGGGTGCTGAGTAACGTCAAGATCGTCCCTCCTCGTCTTTGAGCACACCCGTCGGGTCGAGCCGTCGACCGGCGTCTGGCGAGGTGGTCCACCTCCAGTCAGATGATAGGTCATCACACGTCCTCTGGCCGGGCAACAGGCTTGTTAATTTCAGAAGTACGTATTCCGCAACTGTACGCGGGCCGTACCTGTGCGCAACGCGTACGTGTACGCCACTCGCAACTCTGGAGCCGCTTTGTCCCCGGTGGTGTATCCTCAGTGTAGCCAACGGTTCGGGTCTCCGGTGAGCGTCGATCTCGCCATCCCCGGACCGCGACATCAACCATGATCCGACTACTCCTCACGTTCCTCGCATTCGTTCATCCAGACCGGATCGACGAGCTCACCGGCACAGCCGATCCAGGAGGATCGACATCCAGCCTGCCCTCGATTCTTCAAGCGGCCGCCGAGCAACTTCTTTCGATCAGCGGGCCAATTGTCTTCCCCGAGTATCTCACGCGGAAGATGGCCGGGACGGTCGGGAAGAACGTCCCATCACCGGGGCTCTCCGGTGAGTGGGAGACGACGGTTCTCGCGAGCAGTGTCGACTTCGGGGCGCTCGTCGACTTCCCGGACTGGACTGCCCAGGTGTTCATCTACGCCGGCCTCTGTCTCTTCTTGCTCGGACTGATGGCGTGGCTCGGGAGTCACCGGCTTCAGCGGCGCGCATGGGGCCGACGACTTACTCTCTCCGGCGGAGGACTGTTCGTCGTCGGCTCGGCATGGAGCACGTTCTTGGACCTCCTGAGGTATGTCCTCGGGTGATTCGCGGAGGCATCGATTGAGAGGAAAATCCCACGAGGGGGCGGCGACGACGCATCGAGGAAGGGCCGGGATCCGTCTCCGTCGGGCAGCTGGTCGGTGGTCGCGGCTCGCCACCGTCGGGGTAGTTGTTCTACTCGTCGCGAGCACGCTTACAGGAGCGGCGTTCGGTGGCGGGCTGACGATCCCTGATCCTGAGCCAGGCGTCGACCGGACCTACGACGACACGTTTCGAGTGCTGGCCAGCAACGATCCCGACCCCGCCCGTGGATCGAGCACGGTCCGGTTATACGAATACGACAACGGTACCATTCGGGACGTCAACCGGACAGTCGTCACTCAGCCGGTCCAGCTCTGGGAGGACAGCATCCGGCCGCGTGACGCGCTCGTCATCGCCAACGAGTCGGACATGTACCAGAGCGGGCTCACCGGCTACTACACGATCCCCTACCGGGACCGCTGGTACACGCTGGAGGAGTGGAACACCAGGTGGGGGCAACGAGAGCTCCGCATCCTCCCGCTCTACGATGCCGACCCGAGCCGGGCAACAGACACCGACGGAGAGTACACCGTCGAGGTGCGCAACCCGAACGGCTGGTGGGACCCGGTCTACGATGCCGAGGTTGAGCTGAACGGGAGCGAACTCGAGGTTACCAACCCCGGGACTGCGATGGTCCATACCGCCGAGTACCAGACGATCGTCGACCGCAAGATCGATATCGTCGAGGGACTCCTCCGGTACTCCGAACTCGCGCCCAGCGAAGCAGCTGCCCGGAGTACGGCGGCAGTGCCGACAGACAACGGCAGAGAGGTGTTCCCGACAGTCGACGGGGCGTCGACCTCGCTCGTGTGGCGCAGCGGGTCACACGATCTGGTGCGAGACGCCTACGTCGGCTTCATTGACGTCACTCCGGGGGTCTGGTATCGGGGCCGGTACGTCACCCAGAACTGGCAGGTGAACACGCACGTTCCCTGGGACTACCGGGTCGACGTGCCGTCGGACCATACCGAGAGCGGTTCCTGCACCATCGGGAACAACACCTACTCGCTCACACGGTGGGCCGACTACCGCTTGCTGGATTCCGAGGCGGCCGTGGTGAACGTCACGGCAGGGAATATCAGTATGCAGCAGTGGGGGCCCGGCGCGTGGACGACGCTGAATTACACCTCGCCGCTGTCCGAGCCACGACCGCTGCCCGTCGGCACCCACACGATGACCGCCGAACTCCGGGTCAACGTCGAAATCGAAAAGCACTACGGCGTCTCCAGTGCCCGGTGTTCCGAGTGGGACCGGATTCGGACGGTGAATCGATCGGTAACGCTCACTCGATCGGTTCCAATCGAGACGGTCAACAGCGACGACCTCTCGGTCGATGTCCACGTCTACGACCGACCCGGTGACGATGTCGTCTCGGTCGAGTGGACGGGGCGGCAGGGGCTGGCCGCTGGCGCCGCTGGCTGGGAGTACGTCGAGGTTCAGGTCGGCGAGAAGACGGTGTACGTGACCGCACCGTGGCGGTTCTTTTCGGTCTCACGGAACACTGCCGTCGAGGAACGAAGCGAGAGCGGGACATCGGAGGTCGCCGCATCACACTCTTACAAGGGGCGGTATCCGGCGATGCTACGGTACCGGATGAGTCCTGCGAACGTGAGTGTCCTCGCCGACCAGCCCGCAGACCGTCGTATCTGGTGGGGGACGACCCGAGTCGCAGAGAGCGGGTCGGTCGCGGCAACGCCGCTCCCGGCTACGATCGTCGCGACGGAGAACACCAACCCGACTCCGCTGTACGACCAGTACGCGGGGGTGCTAAAGAGTACGGGCGACGTGACCGGGGAATCGGTTTCCGCCAGTTCCGTCGATGTCTGGGGAATGCCGGTTGCGACTGACCAGCAGGTCACGCGTTACGAAGAGCCAGTACTGAGCGTAGCGATCGACGACGGGGCAGGGACCGCCGAAATCGTCCTCAGCGACACGGACGGCACTCCGATCGGCGGACGAGAGGTCTTCGTCAACGGGGCAACGGTCCCGGTTGTGGTCACGAACGCGAGCGGCGCCGCGACGGTCGACATCAACAGCCCAATCGTCCAAGCGCGATTCAACGGCGACGACTGGTGGGAGTCACATTCGACCTACTACCTGCGGACGCAGGCGGTGAGCGTTTCGAGCGCCTCGGTCGTCGTTGATGCAATCGAGGTGGTCGGCTATCTGAGTGATGCAATTTCGAACGCAATGATCTTCGTCGAGTGGCTGGTTCTCGGAATCTTCGCGATATTCTGGATGCGATACATGCGGCACCGCCCAGCGTGACTCATAGGGATGTTGCGACGTGCTACAGAAGATTCGAAGGGATAAGCAGTGACACCGGCAGCCGTAGCCAAGTCGTGGTATTTGAGGCCTCAAAGACTGGGTTCAGTCCGCGAGATTTGCCTCTCGAAGGATATCCCTCAACTCACTCTGCAGCCTGTCTGCCTTGGCTACATCGCCCACTGAGAGATAGGAGACAGCATTAGCAAAGTCACCGAGTGACCTGATTTCATTCCGGAAGTCTTCCAGCTGCTCAGGGGTGGAGACAATAACCCCTCGTTGGATGTCTGGGTCCTCGTTGATTGCCTTCTGGATGTTCAGGATCGCAGAGTCCTCTTGGCCCGAGTTGTGGACCTCGAACGCATACCCAATCGACCCGAGATTTGCTATCCGTGTTTTCCAGACGACATCGATCCGAGCCCGCGGTGCTGCTTCGTATTCCTTGCGGACCTGGAAACCAAGTCCGTCTCCAATCGTCTCCAGCATGTCTTGAACATCGTTATGTGACCATACATCGAATCCCTCGTCTTCTCCTTCGCCTGTGGTTTCTCCCTCTGTTTCCTTCTCCGATAACCACCAAAGGAAGTAGTCCAAATCGATGAAGTCGTCGAGGACAACCGTCGGAGACTCGACATCCATGTTCTCCTCAACGCGTTCCAACACATCCTGCATGAGAGCCATGTACTCTACATAATCTTCGCCCGTGTTGATCCGCGAAGGAATATCTGATCCATACGACAGTGTGTCCAGCCCTTCACGGGTCGGACGGTTGATGATCGCACACTCGGTAGAGTGGAGAAATGAGAGGATCTCGGACGCTGTTGCCGGGCCGAACTGTGGTATTTCGAGTAATTCGTCGAATGCAGTCCCGTGGTCCTGTGTCTCGGTTACTGCGGCGGTCATCTGGTCTCTGACCTCCTCTTCACCGGCGTTCAGGACCTGTTCAACGAGATAGTCCTTGTTTGTCCAGCTCTCGAAGGCCCATAGATTTCGGATCAGCTCACGTATACTACCCTCACCGAATTCGTCGAGGTCATCTTCAGCAAGCAGTTCTCCCAGTTCCTGTTTCTTTTCGAGCCGTTCCTGCTGCCAGCCTTCATCGGCCTCGTCTTGGAATTCCTCGAGATAAGCGCGAAGTTGGTCATCGGAGATAGGCATAGAAGATGCCTTTTAAGTGCGAATTATTCAGTATTTGGGTGTCGGGTTTCTCTGACCCCCTCTCTTTACTAAATCTTGAGCGCGGTGCAGCTCCCCTCATGACATCACTCCAGCCACCCCACTGATAGAGATGATAAACGCCATCACCTGAAACAATCCTCCAGCGGTGAGCAGAAATGAATTAGCGAGGTGAGAGTCCGCCCGAACGAGTCCGAACCGGAGCGGGTGTGAGGACAGGGGGTTGAACGGTCGGATCGCATGTGAGTCCCGCCCAACGGTTAGGGCATCGGCGAAGAGATGAGAGAGGAGACCGAGAAATACGGTCGCGCCAAAGAGTAGCGCCAGGGGAAGCACAGGCAGATTGACCGGCACTACCGAAAGTCCCGCGTAGCCACTCGCTGTGACCAAGACGGCGACCCCGGCCGCGAACCAGATCGTGTGGGTAGGTCCCCGATGCGTCAGCCAGGTGTAGTCGTGGTCGAGATCCGGGAGTCGACAGACGGCGACCGCCACCATACTCATACAGAGCCCGACTGGACCGAACATAGCTGTCAGCGGCGCCATCAGCAGGAGAGCCATCCCACGATGTCCATCTTTATACATTCTTCCGAACCTCGTCTCAATCCCGCCGACTTCGGCGGGGAAGCAAGTCAGAGTTCGGGGAGTGGTATCTTGGGTGTATCGCTGCGAGAGTTTCTGTATCCCACATTTCACCCACAATCAGAGAGTCTGCGGGTACTCGATCACGGCGTACGCACTGCGCACGTTCTGAGTGCTTTTCATCGAGAGGAGCAAGGCCACAAACAGGACTTGCCCGCATGCCCACCGTCGCTACGATCGTGGATACAGCATTTAGACTGTTCGTCGTCGCCGAGTTGACGGCAAAGTACATCGCACTCTGTACGCTCGTCGTCGGGTTGATGGGCTACTGGACGGCGGGGTCGAATGTCCGTTGGTCGCTCCGCTATCGAGGAATGATCGTCGGGGCGTGTGCGGCACTCGTGGCGATCTTCGGTCTCGCCGCGTTCTACGACCTCGTCGCGTACGTCATGGCCGGGGCAGATTTCCTCCCACCGGGCTGGCCGTATGGAGCCGGCGGCGCCAGCGAGCTACTACCGATTGCACAGGCCGCCTCTGGGATGCTCTCGTTTCTGGGACTGGCCTGCTTCTCACTCGGAGCGGCGCTATGGGCCGCAGGCGGACCGTACGGCCAGACACGAACTCGTGGGTACCACGGCGTCACCTACGGCCTAGTGATGATCGGCGTCTCGATGGGCGGCACGCTCTTTACCGTCTTCGCAAGCGTGTTCACCTCCCTGTAAAGCCGCCAGAGCCGTCAGAGATCCCCCCGGCACGACATCCACGTTTCCATCGGCTAACTCGTGGTGGATCCGCTTCGACTTGGGGTCAGGCGTTGGGTTTGACGAGAGCGCATCTCGAACGGAGAAGCCTCCCGGAGGATAGCACTCCAAATATGTGAGAACCGGGCATGGGCTATATTGGCACGCCAATCCAAGCTCGCGCCACGGCCGTTTCGTGGAGGGATCACCGAATGACTCAAACTTGGCGGAGGTTGCTCCCGTGGAGGGATCAAAAGGTGGTCTACTTGGAATGCCGCAGGTGTGGCACCACCGTCGACGGAGCCACGGATGAGTGTCCGGCGTGTGGATCCGCACAAATCGCTCGGTACGAGATGGCTTGACAGCGAATCGTTCGGTCCGATGGACGCGGAAGCGGGGATATCAAACCATGACCCGCCGGACTCTTTCCGAGCCGACGTCATGCCACGTGCGCGCTGTGTGTCGTTGCACGGTCTTTTTTGACAAACGCCAGATATTCTATAGTTGAGTATCTGAATGCCTTTCTTATTCTCCATGAGTGCAAACAAGCGTGCGCAAAACGTCCAGTAAGATGTGGAAGTTGGCTGGCGACCGGTCCTCAAGAGTTGTGACCGGGAGGCGCTAGTCGTCGTGTTTGACGACTGCCTCGGTCCGGACCGACGGTTCGAAGTCATCTCGCTCAGCCGTCTCGTCACAGATCCGGGGGACGACGTTCCAGATGACGCTGTAGTTCTGGTGGATCTCGTCGGTTGTCGGAAATTCCAGCCAGTCAAGCAGTTCGTTCACCGCTTCGTCGTATGACTGATCCTGTAGGAGATTCCGATTGCTGTACGCGAGCAGGCGATCGCGGGTCCGTTCGCTGACGGGAATCGACTTCCTGCTCATGATTGGGACGACCTCCTCCTGGAGGCGGGGTCGTTGGATGGAGTCTTGGATTCCATTTGACGTCACTATCCGTGTTGACTACCAGTCGGGTACCGCAACTACGAGTTCGAGTGTATGCCAGTTGCTAGCAGTCTTAACTCTTACTCTAAACCCCACAGAAACCGCATTTTGACCGGGTCAGACCGGCAATGTGCGCGATGCGTACGGGTACGCACCGCGCAAGTATGCGCACTGCGCAAACTTGAAACTAAGATTACATCCGCCCGACAACGTCGGTCGTGCAATGAACCTCAAGCACGTCGCCACACGACTGCCGAACCGCCTCGCACGCCTCAAGTCAGCTGTGAGCTTCGAGACTGTCTTCATCACCGCCTTTGTTACCCTCGTGTTCTTTACCGGCGGCGCCGCTGCACAGGCGCCCACCGGCGGAACGGGCGGGGCGACGACTGGTTGGGAGACGATCCTCGACAACCTGTACAACGTCCTCTACATCACACTCCAGTACGTCGGGCTGACCGTCCTGGTGCTGGGGTTCATCGTCTGGCTCACCGCACGGAATAACTCCCAGCGCTCCGAAACCGGCATGAAGCTCACGATGGGCGGGGGTGCGATGGTGGTCGCCTACTTCGGGCTGGGCGCACTCGTCTCCCTGCTCGAGTTCATCGCGGGGTGATACCCCGTTCCCGGGGCAGCACAGCCGCCCGACTACCTCACAATTCACCTCATTCATGAGCCCATGACGCCACCAGCGCCGCATTTCGACGACCGACCACAAGACGAACAGCTCAACTCCCCCCGGGAGACATCGACGGAGGCCCGACGGTGAGTGATCAGAACCGGTCGGACCATCATGGCCGTGTACCGAGCGTCAGCGACGACGAAATCCGCACGGCTGTCGCCGCCCGCCTGCAGGGGACCGATGCGGGTCCCGGTACCGCTTGGGACGAGGAAGGCCAGCCTTCCCCGGGGAGCGCGACCGGGGTCGGTCAAGAGACGTCCGACGCCAATTTCTCGACGGAGACAGGGCTGGGTGGTGACGATCCCGGTGGAAGCGAGTCAAAAGATTCCCCGGGCGAAGCAGAGGCGGACGACACGACGCGGCCATTCATCAAGATCACGCCGGCCCGTGAGCAGGTCACACCCGGTCACGTGGTTAAGGCGCTGTACGGACTCTACCGAACCGGCAGCGGCCGGCAGATGCCATTCGGCCTCGAACAACGACTCTCATTCGTCAGCACCCACCTCACCTTCGAATTCCTGATCCACAAACCGCGGGCCACCCAGCAGTTCGATTTCTACCTCGGGGTTCGCCCGTACGAGCGGGAGGCCTTCGAGACGCTGGCGGCGAACGTCCGGGCGATGTACCCCGAGTCGTTCCGCTTTGAGATCGTCCCGTTCTCCGTGGCTGAGGTGTTCGAGCCGTCCAAGTCGGGTGAGACGGCACAGCTCGACGCGTTCGAGGGGATCAATGAACTCGGCCAGCTGAAGGGCTTCGAGCCGTTGGACATCGACGCAGACCACTTACTCACGGAAGCGGGAGCGAGCGACTCAGAGGAGCAAGAGCCACCTGAACTGGTCCGGTGGCACGGCGTCGAAACAAAGAAGAACGACTGGATGACCCTGCTCTCGCGGTTCAGTGAGCTGGCGCTGGACGCCGACGATGGCTATCGCTCGCCGCTGAGTGTTCTCCTCGAGCAGGCGCTCGCGACCGACGAGCCGTTCGTCTATCAGGTGGTGTTCAGGCCAAAGCACGACTGGACGAAGGACGCCGAACGCCACAAGCGCAACCTCAAGATGGGAACTACAGGGATGTGGAGCGCATTCAAGCAGGAGGCCGCAGCGACTTTGCTCGGGACATCAGAAGAAGAGCGACGCCAGCGTCACCGACCAGATACGCCCGAGCAAATTGGCGGGACCATCAGCGGGCCGGACGCCAGCGGGCAGTCCACCCAGCACAGTCGGATGGGCCAAGTCGACCTCAAACAGCCGGCCGTGACGTTCGATGTCTCCATCCGGGCCGCCGGCGATACGACCGCCATCGGCGGGATCGCGGGAGCCTTCACCGCCCTCAGCGGGCCCTACTACGGGATCGAGGGAAGTGTCCTAGGTGATGACGGCCGAGAGTATCGACAACTCACTGAAGCTGGACTCGGCCAGATCGGATTCCGGGAGCGCTTCGGTGACGACACGTCAGTTATCGTTGCCAGTCCAGACGAGCTCGCGAACTTCGTCACGGTCCCGAGTACAGGAGCACTCCCCAAGCCGAGTCGGGGAGCCTCTGGCGGGACACCTGACGTTCGGTCACCCTTGACCGCGACCAACGAGGAACTCCTCCGAACTTTCGACACCGGAATGTGCATCGGCGAGGCCGAGACAGCCGCGCTTTCACGCCCGAATATCCCGGTCCACCTCACCGCCGAGCAGCTCACCCACCACGTCCTCCGGGCATCGACGACGGGCAGTGGGAAGACGACCGCAATGGTCAACGACGCCCTGACTGCATACGAGGAACTCGACGGCCCAACCGTTATTTTCGACAAGAAGGGCGGCAGCATGGCGACCGAGTACAAACGGGCACACTTTCACCGGTTCGGCAACCTCGATGATATCGTTCACCTGCCAGTGCCGGGCCCGAACGGCGAACTGCCGGCGTTCCCGTTCTTCGACATCCGGCCACAACTCTCCGCCGGTATCTCGCGGGAGGCGGCCGTCCAAGAGAAAGTCGACCGGTACAACGAACTGCTCACGTACGTCCTCGGTGAGGAACAGCACAATCAGGCGTTCGTCGCTCAAGAGATCCTCTCGAACCTGATCGTCGCGTTGTTCGACCCTATCCACGGTGAGGACGCGTACGCGATCAGCGACCTGCTGTCGGCGGCCACCCAGATGCAAGCGGCCGTGCCCGAGATGCAGCGAGCACAGAGGACAGGCGAAAAAATACAGGCCGATGAATACCTCCCAGAGGTCGTAGATACCGATCTTAAGATAGCGCTGGAGAGACACTTTAGTGCGGAGCCACGCCGATTTGCGACCTCTATCGACGCGGTACTGAACCGAATTACCAAGCTTCGCGAACGGGATTTCGTCTGGCGGATGCTCAACTTCGTCCCCGAGTGGGATGAGAACGCAGAGACCTATGCTGACGACCAGATGCTGTTCGACCTAGACGCGCTGCTCGACTCGAGGAAGGTGGTGCTTATCGATACGGGCGATCTCCGGCCAGCGTCGAGCAATCTGTTCACAGTGTTAGTGCTGGATTACCTGTGGTCGTGGGTCCGGCTGCGCAAGCGCTGGGACCGGGACGTCCCCGGGCCTGCGGACGGCTACTGTGTGAACCTGATCATCGACGAGGCGGCACCAGTCCTGAAAGCGAGTCTGGTCCGCAACGAGATGATCCCCGACGCACGGGAGTTCGCGCTCGCCTTCGAGGTGATCGTCCACTTCCCCGAGCAGGTGAAACGCGACGCGCTGGACACGCGAGCGTACAAGGAGATCCTCCGGAACATCAACACCAAACTCATCGGCAAGCTCGCTATCGACGACGAACTCGCGACCACGCTGTTCCACGAGGACCTCGATGCCGAGGCGCTGGCCAATCGGATCGCCTCGCTCCCCCGTGGGGAGTGGCTCGCACAACTCCCCGACACGGGGTTCATGACTGACACGCCCGAGCTGGTGACACTGAAACCGCTCCCGATACCGCCGGGGCACAGCGACAGCGACGACCCCGTCACTCCAGGGACGCACCGTCCGGACTCCGGCGATCCAAGGAGTCCGGGACAGACGTTTCAGGAAGCTGATCACCTCCAGTGGTCGCGCACCCGTTTCACCTACTGTCTGTTGCCGGGGGTGAACTGTCCGCCCGACGCCGCACAGCGCACCGCCCGGTGGGGAGCCGGCGTCACGAACACCGGAGGCGGAGACGATGACGCGTCTACAACGGTCGAACACGCTGAGACGGAGTCAGATATCGACCCATCCAACAGGGTAGACGAAGATACCGACGGCGAGTCCTCGTCTGAACAGAGCGGAACACAGGGCCCGGAGACAAATGCCCGGGGACCATCCCAGTCCGGTGGAGCATCGAACCGATATGGCACCGTTCTGGGAACCGGCACGACATCCTCAACGAACGGCACGGATAGACCCGCTGACAACACGTCTGACCGGAACAGCGGTAAAGCCCGGTCAGGACAAGACTCGTCTGGCAGGGACTCCGCAGAATCAAACGACAACGCCTCACCCCCGGATGCCAGCCGGAACTCGTCAGGGGACGACCTAACCGAGCACGAGCGTCGGTTCCTCCGGAACGTGATCGCGGCGCTCAACGGCGAACTCGACGCCTACGAGCTCACCGAGTCGATGACGATCATCCGGAACCGCTCAGGAAGTAATATCGACGAGGACAAATTGGTCGAGCAGGGCTACCTTGAGAACCCCCACGTCGGGACGCGGAAGTACTACTACGTCACCGAGAAGGGCCAGCACGCGGTCGACCGGAAGCTGTACACCGGTCGTGATTACGGTGATCTCCACGAGAAGGTCCACCACAAGGTGTTCACCGAATGTTTCGCCCGGTATCTCGCGCAAACGGAGAGCCAACATGTCGAGAAGTATTACGAACCGATGGGCGGCGGAATGGTGTTCGATGTGGCTGGGTTCATCGACCTTCCGGGGGGCCAGCGAAACCTCACAGCAATCGGGGAGGTCATCACGACGGTCAAACCTGAACGGGTTGTCAAGCACTACGACGACTTCGCGCAGTACGACGGTGTCACCAAGCACTGGATCGTGAAGGATATCGACGTGACCCACGACCTCGTCCGGGCACTCCACGATGCTGGACGGGTGGAAACGGTGCCGCCGAAATCACTCCAGAATCATACACGTATCGCCGAGACGGTCTTCGGTGAGCACGGTGAGTGGCAGATCCACAGCGGGAGCGATATCATCGAAGCTGTGCGGGAGTTCACCACCGAATCGGAGGATGAGGCGATTGACTAGTTGCGGCGCCCTGAGCGCGCTCGAGAGCGCCGATAGAACGACCTGGCGCGCTGGTGGACTAGTTCGCCGAAAGACTGGATTAGGGAGGGTATAGGATACGTGCGCGAATCCGCTCTACCCTGTCGCCGTCACACGCTTTGCACTAGTCCATCCGGCGGGTGGGCGCACCGGGGAAGAACACCGGAGAATCAGCCGTTTCGCGAGCTGGTCAACGGGGCGGAGAGAGAGTCGATGATACCCCCATTACAGCTATGTCACTGAATACCATTGATGGCGGTGCAATTCCTGACAGGATCAGGGCGTACGAGCAGTGGATCTGCTGGCGCGAGGATGACCGCGACGGCAAGCCGACGAAGGTCCCGATCAAGCCCTACCGGACCAGTGGCACCCCGTTCGCGAGTGCGACCGACCCGGAGACATGGCGGGACTTTGAGACCGCACTGACGTATCACCGCGAAAGTACCTCCCGAACGGACGGGGTGGGGTTCGTGTTCGACCCCGAGGCGGGGATCGTCGGCGTCGATCTGGACAATTGTCGGGACCCCGACAGCGAGGAATTGGAGCCGTGGGCCACCGACATCATCGACCGCCTCGATTCGTACACCGAGATCTCACCCTCAGGGACAGGCATCCACGTCCTCGTCGACGGAGAACTCCCTGCAGGGCGGAACCGTCGTGGTGATGTCGAGATGTACGACCGGGACCGGTTTTTTACCGTGACCGGCGCGCACCTCTCTGGGACTCCCGCAGAACTCGCTCGCCGGCAGGATGCCCTCCTCGCTGTGCATCACGAGTTCGTCCAGACCGCTGGTGAGGATGAGGCGACCACGCTGACCGAGACAACGGCCCACGCGCCATCGAACGGCGCCGCGGGGGTTGGAGACGAAGACACACCGACCCAACCGGTTGGCCCGAACTCGGGGCTGCGTCGGAAGTTCGGTCAGGACGCGCCAGCGGTGGACGACCCGGCCCTTGAGGCGGCGTTGCACGGGCTGATACCGGACGAAATCCCCGACCCTGTGCCCCGAACCATCGGCGAGGTCGCGGGGGCGGGTGTGGACCTACCGGATGCGGAGGTGCTCAGGCGGGCGACGGCCTCGAAGAGCGGGGAAACCATCCAGGCGCTTCTCGACGGCGACAGCTCGCTGTGGAGCGGGCAGGACAGCCGCTACCCGTCGCAATCGGAGGCCGACATGGGGCTGTGCTTCTTTTTGGGCTTCTGGACGGGCGGCGATCCCGAGCGGATAGACGAGCTGTTCCGGGCATCGGGGCTCTACCGGGAGAAATGGGACCGACGGCACTACGGCAACGGGGCGACCTACGGCGCCGTCTGCATCGCCCGGACGCTCTTAAAACTCGATGACTATTACAGCCCGCCGGCGAGCGACTCGTCGAAAGACGATAGCGACGGATGGCGGACATCGGGGGACTCAGCCGAAGGAGCCGACCCCTCCTCACCCATCCACGGAGCAGACCGGGGTCGTTCCACGAGGCGGTCGACGGGCGGTTCAGCGCCGTCGATCGACATGGGAGCAGTCGAGGACGCCCAGCGACTGGCGACCAGGGTGAAGCGCCAACAGGAGCAGCTTGACGCCTACGAGGAGCGGATAGCGGATCTCGAAACCCGGCTTCGATGGTACCGTATCGCGCTCGATCTCCAGTCCGGCGAGCCGCCTGTCCCTGGCGAGGACCCGCCTGAGAAGGAAGTCGCCACGCACGATAGCAACCCTCGGGGCGAGCCCGCCGCACCACCAGAGGGAGATCTCGATATCGGGGAGCAACGTACCGGTAACCGAGACGTTGCCAAGACCACAGAACAGGCACCGGGGCCACCCGAGTCGGATCACGAGGTGGAGGACTCGCTACCTGACGACAATGGGTCACGGCTGAGGCGGTGGCTCCGGCGCCGGTGGTCGTGACGAGCACGGAGCATCTCCAGCCTGGGAGCGAGACTCGATGACAGGGGTCGGGAGGGCGACCCGGTCGCTCACCGGTCCAGCCTGCCGCCCGGCATTTATCAATACCAAGGGAGTGAGGAGGCCGAGCACGACGCGAGATCCCGACGCGGTGTTGGAATCGCGAGCACCGCTCTGAGCGTCCTCAGGAGAGCTTCGAGATGTCGCAGACCACCACGACCGAGACCGAGCTGCAGGACCGTGCGGAAACCATTACTACTCACCTCGACGCGATGACGGGGCCAGCGAGCGACGCGGCGGCTGTCGAGGCGGAAATCACCCGGCAGGAGATCGGGCAGCGGCTGGACGAGCTGGTCGCCCATCAGGTTCCGGTGGACGAGGCCGTGCGGACGGTCGTCCGCGGAATCATGCGCGACGCCAGCTTCGAGCAGTCGGACCTCCCGGCCGAACTCGCACGGCTGGCCGGGTACTCGGCGGGCTCGCGGTTCGAGCGCGCAATGCTCGAGGATGTCGAGGAAGCAGACCAGTGGATCGACGTCGTCGCCGAGGTCGTCGAGCTCTGGGAGCCCCGGAGCGAGACGATCGCCCAAGTCGGGCTGCTCGGCGACGAATCCAGCCGGCTCAAGTTCGTAAAATGGGAGAGTGCAGGGCTCCCTGAGCTGGTCGAGGGGGAGACGTACCGGTTCCACAACGTCGTCACCGACGAGTACCAGGGCCGGTACTCGGTGAGCCTCAACTCGGCGACCGTCGTCGAACCCAGTGAGACGACGGTCAGCGCGGCTGCCGAGGGCGTCACCGTCGGGGGGACGCTCGTGGCCGTCCAGGAAGGCTCAGGACTCATCAAGCGCTGTCCCAAGGCGGACTGTACCCGGGTACTCTCGGGCGGGCGGTGTGGCGAACATGGCGCCGTCGAGGGCGAGTTCGACCTTCGGATCAAGGCAATCGTCGACGACGGCAGCCGGTCGGTCAACGCGATCTTCGACGCCGAGGCAACCGTCGCGGTCTCGGGGCTGTCGATGGCAGACGCCCAAAAGATGGCGATGGACGCTCTCGATACCAGCGTCGTCGTCGACGCCCTCACCGAGCGGGTGCTCGGCCGGTCGTACCGGCTGACTGGCCCGGTGGTGGGCGAGTACTTCCTCGTCGACGACGTGACCGAGGGGCCCGCCGACGAGGACCTCAGTGACGAGGCGCTTGAGCCCGCGGTGACGGGCCGCCAGCCGGCCCAGCGAATGCTCGCGCAGGAAATCAACGCCTCGACGCACACCTTCCAGGAGTCCGACGAGGAGCGGGCTCCCGTGCTCAGCCTCTCGCCCACTGGCGTCGCAGTGAATCGTGTCCTCATCATAGGAGCGCTCACCGAGACAAGAGACGTCGGGTCAAGCAGCGAATACTGGCGTGGACGCGTGTACGTCGGCTCCGAGCCCGTGTTCGTCTACGCGGGCCAGTACCAGCCGGAGGCGATGCAGTTCCTCCAGCAGGCGGCTACGCCGTCATACGTCGCCGTAGTGGGGAAGCTCCGGCCCTACGAGGCGGGCGAGCGCGTGAACGTCGCCATCGAGCCGGAGTCGATCGCGACCGTCGACGAGGCGACCCGGGAGGCGTGGCTGGCTGAGGCGGTCGAACACACTGGCACGCGGATCGCGGCGTTCGAGCGCGGCGCGGCACAGGCGGCTGCAGCGGCCGAGCACTACGGCAACGATCTCGGCTCGATTGAGCAGGCTGTCACCGACGCAGCGAAGTAGCTGGGACTGGAGGACGCCAACCCGTAGCCTGGCGTCGGCACCTCGGCGTTTGAAGAAGGGTTACCCCACACGGTCGGTTGATTAGTCCGGCGTGGGGTAACTACGGTATCAGCCGAAGACCAGACGCAGAGAGTCTCAAGCCAGTTTCGCGGTTACAAACGAGCAGGGAAGCAATCACGTCGACTCTGTAGCGAACCGTTCCCACCGATCAGTGTATAACCATTATGATAGATAGGTACATATTCTCCCGCTCCATGGAAATAGTACATGTTGCCGTAGACGGGGTGGCTCGGAGATATCCTGGGAGCACCACAGAAGACCCGTTCGCCAGGGTCTCGAAGATGGACATCCCTCTAGCCCTCCGAACAGCGCCGACGTGTAACCGCTTGCCCTATACACCACCAATGACCCCCACATCCGACACGGACTGGCACGAAGTGACTTTCTCGGTCCCGTGGATCGTCCACAACGTCGCTACCGCACAGGACGCGATCAATATCGCTGTCGCCGAACTCGGCAAGTGCGTCGCCAATGTCGGCAAAGTAATCCGAAACGCCGATATCACGGTCCAGTCGGCCTGCTGTCGTGGCTGTGAGACCGAGATGGACGTCGCAACCGTCGTCTCGGGCCAGGCACTGGTCGGCCTCCTGTTGAGCGTCGAAGTCCGGGCCAGTTGTCCCGAAGAAGGCGGTATTGTCAGCCAGCGCGAGATCGGCCCGCACGTCCCGGATACCCCCCTCACGCTCGTCGAGCCGTCTGGGTAATTCGTCGTTGTTCCCCTACGGCTCGACGACTTCAGCGAACGCGACGTTCTCGCGAACGGTCGTGATCCGGACGAGCGGCTGCTGGCCGATCTCGGTGTCAGGGACGAACACAACGTAGCCGGGACCGACACGGGCGAGACCGTCACCCTGGTCGCCGACGTCCTCGATCTGGAGACGACGCTGCTCTCCCTCTGTCACGGGGGGCTGGTCCGGTGTGCTGTCGGTCGAGGCCGACTGGCTGGCCGTCTTCGGCGATGTCGACGGAGAAGAATCGCGAGCCGGATTAGGTGTCTCCCTCTGCCGAGCGAGTCGGGTATCTCGGGAATCATCGTCAGCAATTGTTGAGTTCCGGCGGTCGGTAGCCCCTGATGATGTTGACACGCCAGGATACACCCCAACTCGGTACGTCTCCTCGGATTCGAGCGTCTCTAGTTCGATTTCCGGTTGGGGAACCGTGATGACGTACTCTCCATCTCGTTCCTCGACGCGACCTGAGAACAAACACAACAGGGTGGACGAATCCATCGATACTACTTCTGACGGCACTTGGATATATCCGTCTAGTGGTCCGTCGACCGTCTATTGATGAGTTCGGTGGGTGTTCGACCCGCTCTTGGAAATCGAACGAACTGCTTTCTGTCAGAACGATCCTGCTGACTCGATGGAAATTCTGCTATCCCAGCGGAGCGTGAATCAACTATGGGACGCAAGAGACCGAGCTGTATTCCGTGCTCCAGAGCACGTGCTGCTGACTAGTCCGAGTGCGAAAGAAGCCGGGTTATGGGCGTGACAGCCCGGATGCTGCGCGCAGCGCTCAGCGGCGGGCTGGCGTCGGCGTGAGCGACAGTTCTCGCAGTTCTCGTGTCCTCCACCTGTCGGCTTCTCAGCCGGCTATCGTTTCGCAGTCGTTCGGTTTTCTCTCCCTTGGTTGGGCTCGTCTCGAAATCGTCCAAACAGTTATGTCGTCAGTGGTAGTTTGTTCGGCTAGCAGAATTTCCATAGGTGAATACAGCGCGCGTATCGGCCAGAGCAGAGTTTGTTTTAGACGACCTCTTCGAGGACTGACTCACCACTACCATCCTTTGACTCCCATTCCCACTCGTCTTCGATGCGTACACGACCGTCCTCAAGCAGTTCAGCGGTGCCCACGGAGTGGCCACTCGCGGTTTCATTCTCTGTGTTGATCTGTGAATACCTGATGTCCCATTCATTTCCATCAAACGTTCCGACGAGATGTCCATCGACGATACTTCCACCTGTATAGTGTGCGTGAATCCGTTCGCCCTCCTGTTCAAACTCGAAGCGAGTATCTCCACTCACTTCCCCAGCATCGGTGTTTGCAACGCCAACAAGCGTCCGACCATCAAGTGAGATATCTTCGGTCATAGACTGTTGTGCTATCCATGAGATCAAAAACCCCCCGAGAGGTGCGGACTACACCCTCTCTATCTCGCAGGCGGTGAGAGGGCTATCACCGAATCATCAATTCAAATCGCGTAATCACGAACCCATCGATCTACGGTTGACAGAACACTAACAGTACTGTACTGCTAGTTCGGCTGCCGCATCGTTCGCTATTTCATATCGTTACCCCCACAAGATCGGCGATCCACGCTCGTAGGGTGACATATGGTGAGATGCTACTTGAGATCAAGACAGAAGGTCAGCGGAGTCGGCACACACCGAATCCAGTGGCTCGTTGTAGTCAATCGGTCGGCGTTGAAAGAGGGTGTTAGAGTTCTGAGTCCGGTCAGGGACTCGCCGTGCTACAGTTCGCTACAATTCTACTCAGTCGTCAAACATCACCGACCACCACTCTTGCAATCGCTCTGATTGGCGGTCGCTCGCTCAATGATCGTCAGGGTACTGTCCCGGCGGGTTTCGAACGTCGGGTCGCCATTGTACCATCGCTTGATGACATCCTCACAGCGAACGACATCACCCTCCCGTAACTCGGGGAATCGGTGTGAACGAATGAGCGTCCGACCGTCGTCCGTTGGATCGGGCGTCGGTCGTGTCTCATCCCATTCACTTTTGACCCACACAGCGAACTTCATCACGCCGGTATCGTCGCTCAGCAGACCGGCCTGCTTGATGTCAGGATGGGTATCCTCGAACAGCCGGAGGATCGTTCCCTGGGTCGAGAATCGCCCACGCGTCGCCTCGACGGGCGTGTACCGGACGTTGCCGACTCGCAGGACGTTTCCTGAGTCGGTCGCCTCGGCGTCGGCCTGTCTGAGCAGAGCCTGTGTCGGATCGGCCCCGTCATGGAGGCGTTTCGCGAGCGCAATCGCCAACGTCAGCCGTGACTTGCGAAGCTCAATCACTCGATCGAACTCGTCGTTCAGCAGTCGGTCTACCATCCGGGAGACCTGGTCGTGCTGTTCGGCGTCGAGGTCTGTGAGCGGCCGAATCCGCCTACGGTAGGCCTCAGCCTGACGTTTCTCTCGAGCTGCTGCAAGCTCGGCACTAGATGGCCTAGTCTCGGCGTATTCGTCGTACCGGTTGGCCAGCCACTTCGCATGGCCCATCAGTTCGACGTCACCTGGCTTGATGTCTGGATCGGTCCGGGCAGTCAGGATGCCGTCAGTGACGCGGCGCATCTCGGCTTCGACTGCGAGAGAGTACTCGATCGATTCGAGTGAACTCCGCGCGAACTGCTCGGGTTCGTCGAACAGCTCACCGAGTGGAGTGAGTCGCCCGTCGGGCGTCTGCACTTCCAACTCGGCCGTCCGAACACCCTCGGTCGCATCTTCGGGCGTCGGGTCGGTCGGGATGTCGAGTTCCCGGAGACGGCGCAGGCGCGCCTGTTCAGCGGCCGGCAGCGTCTCGAGCAGTTCGTGGTCGACACCACTGTCCCAGTCCTGAGAACGGGAGCGAGCGGACAGCAGCGAGGCGAGGTGACTCGGAGCAGTGTCCTGCGTCGTCGCGGGAGTTGTCCGTGCCATCATCGGCTCGAGGCCGCTCGCGATGCCGATCATGCGCTCACCGTTCGGGTCAACGAGCGTCGGGCCCGCCGTGTGGTCGTAGTCGATCGCGAACGTCGTCGCCTGGTCGCCGGATCGCTCGGCAAACAGGAAACTCGCGTTCGTGCCGGTCGCCGCGGTGACTGCTCCAGCCTTGTCTGGCTCGTAGAGCGTGTCACCGGGCGTCCAGTTGGCATCAATGCGGCTCGCGGCGAGTCGCCCGGTCGGGGCAACCACCGGGTCACCGTCAGCGGTGTGTCCGTAGACGCCGTCAACGGGTTCCGTCCGGGAGCCGTACTCGCCCTTCGAGGCGGTCCGTTCGGTGTACGCCGTCGACTCGTCAATGTCCGTCCCGTCAGTCGCGCTGCTCGCGGACGACTCGGTGTCGTCATGCACGAGTGCGTGCAGCAACCCTGAGAGCATCCGCACCAGTGCGGAGCGGTCCTCGGGGGAGCCGGCACGCTGGCGGCGCTTCCGGTCGGCCCGGAAGTGCTGGGATGGCGTGTCGGTCGGCCGCGTGAGAGCGGTCGCATCTGTCTTGTTCGGTTCTGTCGTCTCGTATTGAGTTCCCGATAACTTCTTATCGGAGTTGGTACTACCTTTCATTGGAATTCACCAATTCCATTCCGTGAGGCTCTGGTACAGCCTCACACTCTACACTCATTAGCTCCGCTTAGTTGTATCGCTGATAGAGACTCCAGAAGCAGTAATTTCGGACGATACCCACATAGAACCCACAACCACTTCGACTAAGTTTCCTTCCGGCCGTAGTTACCCCACGCTGCAGCAAGGGGATTTTGTGGGGTAACTACGGGCTGGGTCGCAACCAGCGAGGACGCTGGAATCTCGTTGCTTTGGAAGAGCGCAGGTGCGACTGATTGAGCATCTACAACGGGATGCGGGTGCCGACCGACAGCGTCGTGTCCTCGCGTGGACAAGGGCAGCACCAGTGGCTGTCGGCAAAACCCGCTGACGTACCTCGGAGGTACTGAAAGCGAAGTTCGTCTGCGGTTATCCTACTGACCGCTCAGCGAATCTTTAGATAACTAGAAAGCCAAACAATTATCTAAACGCGTCACAATTGAGGTGGTAGATAACAATGCGGCCCGAAGACTTTGTTGAGCACTCTCCTGGCGAGATCGAGATGGTCGACGGGATCTTCACCTACAGTCCGGATCCGCTCCCGCCGGATCTCGACCCGTCACATAATCTCATTACGCAGAACGGCGAGGCAATGTACGCACTCGGACAGTTATCCGACCTCGAGACGTGGCTGGACTCCCCCGAGGTCATCCTCAGTCCGTTAGTTCACCGTGAAGCGGCTGACTCCTCGAGCATCGAGACGATTTCGCGGGTGACGCTCTCAGACCTGTACCGTCGTGAGGCCGGAGAAGATGTCGGCACGACCGACACCGAGCGCGCCGACATCGCCGAGGCGGCCAACTACATCGACGCAACACGTCTCGGAATCGAACTCCTCGAGGCGGGTGAAGAGATCGACCGGTCGCTGCTTCAGCAACTGCACGAGGTGCTCATGAGCGGGGTTCGCGGTGCAGAGAAACATCCCGGTGAGTTCCGCGACGAACTCGTCGGTATCGGCGAGCCCGGACAATCGCTCGATGAAGCCCGGTTCGTCCCGACGCCGCCTACGAGCGTCCCGTACGCGCTTCGGAGTTTGTTACAGTACCTCCGCACGGAGTCGAGGTACGCACCGCTCATCGAGATCGCGCTCGTCCACTACCAGTTCGAAGCGATCCATCCGTTTCACGATGGGAACGGGCGGATGGGACGGCTGTTGATCATGCTTGCGCTGTATCGGCGTGATATCCTTCCCGGGCCGTATCTGTATCCGTCGGCGTATTTCAACGAACGACGTGAGACCTACCTCGATCGGTTACTCGCAGTCAGTCAGGAAGGCGCGTGGACTGAATGGGTCGAGTTCTTTCTGGAAGGAATTGCAACCCAGAGCCGCGAGGCATACACCGTCGCCCGGGAGTTACTCGCGCTCCGGGAACGATACCGTGAGCAGTACGCAGGGGCTGGGGCGGTTGTCACCGAGTTGATCGACTTCATAATCCGCCAACCGTATTTCACCGAGCCCCAAGCGGTCGAGGCGACAGGCCGGTCCCAGCCGGCAGTCAATAAGTGGGTCCGCCAGCTGTGGGATGACGGGATCCTGCGCGAGACGACCGGTCAGCAACGCAATCGCCGGTATGAAGCGACGGACGTGTTGGATATCGTCGAGCCGTATTGAGCGGGCGCGTACTGGATGGTACGGTAGTTTCGCAATCATGTGATCCGCCCGCTTCGAATTTGTAGCGTCCTGCGTGCTCGTCTCGATGTGGGAGCACGGTGGCCGCCTCCGATCTGATTTACCACCTGCAACGGGATGCGGGGAGCCGACCGATAGCGTCGGCTCTCCGCCTGAACCATGTCACTGAGACACGCCTACGAGCGGACGTTCGACGAAGACGTCGCCACCGCCGACCAGTCCAGCAGCGGCTGTCCGGAGTGCGGTGGGATCGTCCACACGAACAGTATTGAGACCGTCTGTGACGACTGCGGGCTCGTCCTCGAAGATCGTCCGATCGACCACGGCCCGGAGTGGTGCGCCTTCGACAACACAGAGCGCATCGAACGCACGCGGACCGGTCCGGCGCTGACCCCGACCCGCCACGACCGGGGGCTGTCGAGCGAGATTGGTTTCGACCAGACCGACGCCAACGGGACGACGCTGTCGGGTCGGAAGCGGAGTCAAATCGGCCGTCTTCGGCGCGAACATCGGCGCGGCCGCTGGTCAAGTAAGGCCGAGCAGAACCTGGCGCACGGCTTCTCGGAGGTTCGACGGATCGTCGGCGTACTCGACCTTCCACGGAGCCTCCGCGACCAAGCCTGTCGCCTCTACCGAACTGCTGCCGGCGAGGACCTCATTCGTGGCCGGTCGATCGAGGCGATGGCTGCCGCCAGCGTCTACGCTGCATGTCGGTGTGCCGGGCTGCCCCGAACACTCCAAGAAGTCAGCGTGACCTCAGCCATCTCCCACGAGCGGGTTCAGAACGCGTACAGGGTGCTCAACCGGGAACTCGAACTTCCGACGGTCCCGATGGAGCCTCTCGAGTACGTCCCGAGAGTTACCTCGGCACTCGACCTCTCGGGGGGGACCCGCCAACGAGCAGCGGCGCTCGCGAAACAGGCAGTGCGAACCGGTGTCGCGAACGGATACAATCCCGGGGGTGTCGCGGCTGGCTGTGTGTATCAGGCAGCCCAAGAACAGGGCGAACGAGTCACCCAGGCAGCGCTCGCCGACGCTGCCGAGGTCACTCCGGTGACGGTTCGTGCGCGGTGGAACGAACTCCAGACAGTCCTCGACGGCGGAGACGAGCAGCCTCGGCGGGGGAACGCGTGACTTCATCAGCGGGTGCGGAAGGCACAGCTGGTAGCTCCGAACAGGTCATCGATCTCGAGCGGGCCGGCTGGAGACCGGGAGCGCCCTGCCCGGCGTGCGGTCACGGAAACGTTCACACGATCGTCCGTGCCGGCGTCCTGTTCCGCGACAGCGGGAGCTGGGAGCTCGAAGAGATACTGGGGGTGTACGAGGCGTTCTGTCCAAACTGCGACTGGCTCCCGCCCGTCCGTCGAGAGTGAGTCCTGGGTGGCAGTGGCGCGGTAGCGGAGAGCCTCGAGATTGCTATTTAGCGAATGCAAATGGGCGAGGGGGTCATCGAGCGAACGCCTGAACTCGGTCAGTCAGGACTCGCTCGGCTGGTCCCCACACCTGCAATGAGCACTGATTCAGATACCGAACCGGACCACGAGCCCGAGCCCACCCCCGAACAGCCAGAAACAGAGCCTCCGGCACCGGCTGACGACGATGGTGAGTCTACGCCGAACGACCGCCCCGAATCGGCAGCGAACCCCGATAACGAGGACTCGTCTGAGGAAACGACTTCTGCCGAGGGCGTCCCCGACGAGCCGCCGGCCTCGTTCCGGGCGACGATCCACGCCGCTCACCTGAAGACCGTCCTCTCCTCGCTGCGGGCACTCGTCGACGAGGCTCGAGTCCGTGTCACCGGGGACGGGCTGACTGTCCGGGCGGTCGACTCCGCGAACGTCGCGATGGACGATCTCGAACTCGAGGCAGCGGCGTTCGAGGCCTTCGAGGCCAGCCCAGGGACGCTGGGATTGAACCTCGACCGCCTCGCCGACCCCGTCCGCCTCGCCAGTAAAGACGACCTCGTGCAGCTGTTCCTCGACCCCGAATCAGGGAAGCTGATCGTCGTGGTGGACGGACTCCGTTACTCAATGGCCTGCATCAACTCGAGGACCATCCGGGCAGAACCGACGCTCCCTGAGTTCGACCTGCCCGCAGCGGTAACCGTCGACCGCGACGCTCTCCAGCGAGGGGTGAAGGCCGCCGATCTGGTTGCCGATCACGTTCGAATCCGGATGGAAGCCGACGGCGACGCACTCGTCATCGAGGCCGACGGCGACACCGACACCGTCACGCTCGAACTCGACGGTGACGACATCGATATCCTCTCTGCCGGGGATGCGAGCACACTGTTCAGTCTGGACTACTGCAAGAAGCTCGTCCGGACGATCCCGGCAGAGACACCAGTAACGCTCGACATTGGCGAGGACTTCCCGCTCATCCTCTCGTACGAACTCGCTGACGGCGATGGCGCCATCACCCGGATGCTCGCGCCGCGGATCGAGACGTGATTGCTTCGAGCCAAACCGACCCCGTACCCAACCGACACCACTCCTACAACGATGTCAACCAACTACCGTAGATCCACGCATCGCGCCCAACGGTACCGCGGCGAGCGAACCGTCGGTGGCTGTCTCGTCTACGCCGGCGACGATCTCCTCGACAAGCACCTGTTCGTCCACCCGGTCTCGCTGGGCGGGTTCGACTGGGGGCCGGATGCCGATGACGACCGCGCCTGCCAGCTGGCAATCGCCCTGCTCGCTCCGACGTTCGGGCTCGAGGTTGCCGTCGACGACTATCATCTGTTCGCGACGAACTTCGTGAAACGGGAACTGACCGGCGACACCTGGACAGTTCGGTCTCAGGACCTCAAGGAGGACGGCCTTCGGACGAAGTTCGCCCACCGGGAGTACCCGGAGAACACGGCACCGTCGGGCGTCGACATCGAGACAGCCGACATTGACGGGCTGACTTACGCCGAAGAAATCGCGCTCGCCCGGCGGTATGACGACATCCTGTGGAATAAGGGCAATCGACGGGGCAACCTGCGTCGTCTCCAAGAGATACGCACCGGGGCGCTTGACCCGGCCGACGAACCCGTCTCGAAGCAGTGGGTCGGGACCCATCTCGGTTTGACGGCTGCCGCGGCGAAGCGAGCGTTGGCCGAGGAGTTCGAGACGATGGGCGAACTCGCGGCCTGGGTGTTGTACGCGACCACACTCACCGACCGCAGGAACATCGGCGAAACAACCGCTAATCGGCTCCGATCCCGACGCGGCGTTTTCGTCCGGTGGTTTGGAGGCGAAGAGTACATCCCCCAGTACGATGATGACCAGCAAACGCTCTCGGGACAACCGAGTCAATAGTCGGGAGAACTCTCGCTAAATAATTACATTACCCGCATAATGTGAGTCAAGATCCACTCTGAGAACGGCTATCCGGTCCAGCTATCCAGTGAATTTCTCTTCGACAGAGGGGTGAAGAGTCCGAAAGCGGGCGATCGACCATCCAGTGTGTCGTCTGCGGTGTCGAGCACTCTTCAGTCCACGAGACAAGATTATGGCTACCGATCAGTACACGCAAGGACGCGAGCGTAGCAACGGTTCAACGAGTAACTCCGAAGAGGCGAACGATCACGTTCCCGTTACCTCACTCCTCGCCGAGGAGCACACGCTTCGGTTCGCCGGGGTCACCGACGGCGACGCGGAGGCAGTCCCTGGAGACGACTGGTGTTCACCAGAAGCTTGGTGTGGCGACGACGACGTGACCCCGCTCGGACAAGCACTCTCGGTTCTGCCACGAGCCAGTTCCGGAGAGCTCTGGGCGACCAACGAGTTCGTCGCGACTGACGGTGACGTCGACATCGCCGCTATCGAAGCAGTCCACGGCCTGGATGCCGACGCACTCGAAGAGACAACCGGGAGCTCGCTCGACGACCTGGCCGCTCAGGCTGACGCCGAGCCGATCGTGTCCGTCGACGATCACCAGGACATCGTCGACCGGCGCCGGAAGGCACTGTGCGCGTTAGGCTACGATGTCCGGTTCCGCTGGCAGATCGCCTCCGACCGCTACTCGATCATCAACCCGCAGGAAGCGTACCAACCGATCGTCACCGCGCTCCAGCGTCGCGACGAGACCAACGCCTTCGGCTGGCTAAGCTACCGGGATTGGGGCGGTCTGTTCAAGATGTTCGTCGTCTGCCCCGGTCTCCGGCGGGAGATCGGCCCACCAGACGAACCCATCGACATCGATGACGAGGCCGACCTCAACGCCCTCGGATCGCATCCAAGTCCGAAGCGGGAAGAAGACGACAACGTGGACGAGGGAGACGAGAAGCTGGTGGTCTACGGCGGCTTCGAATCCGGCTACGACTTCCGCGGGACGCAGACGCTGTGGGCAAAGCCCATCCTGTACTTCGCCGACAGCGGGACAGTTGTTCCCGACACGGGCCAGCGCTACACCCGCCGGCATTACGGGCGGGCGACTGATGCCGCCCACGAGCGTGCGAACGACCGGGTGCCCATCGACGAGTGGTGGGCGTCGATCTACGACGACGTCGAGACACGGATGGTCGACGTCGATCGGGCAGTACGTCAGGCCCGGGCAATCACGTACGATTTCGATGCGCTCCCATTCTCGCCTGCCGACTGCTACCGTTACTGGGGCATCGCTGAGAAATACGCCTCCGTCGCGGCCGATCGGGCGACCAGTATCGCCGATCCTACGACTCGACCGACGGTGTTCAATCTTCAATTGTCGTTACTGCTCGCGCTCCTCGAAGAGTATGACGGGTCGTGGGCATCGAATACACACCAGGAGTATCTCGAAGTCGCCGGCGAGCTGCTCCGGACGCCCGCGATGATGATCCAGCTGGCGATGCAGGAGCACGACCGACAGGCCGACGAGACGACCGAACGGGTCCTCGCAGAGGGCCAGCAGACATTGAGCGACGCCCTCGAGGACATCGTCGACATCCCGGGCATCGAGGTCGATACCGAGGCCGCGCTCTCGGACCAGGAAGCCCAGCGGCTCCACGACCAAGTCCAGCAGCAGCTAGGCGACATTTGATTTTTGAGGAGATCTGAGAGTACCGTTCGAGAATTTCTCGCCGGCAATCAGGCAACGGAGAGCCGGAGCATGGCTCCAGTCCTCCTCAGCTCGAAGCATCCAGAGTTCACCATGCAATCGACCACCAGTGACGACGTAGACAGCCAGTCCGACGAACAAGCAGTCCTGAGCCACCTCGTTCAGCGACTCCTCCAGCGCGAGGGAGGCCAGATTTCTCTCGAACGCGTCACCCTCCGGGTGAGTGACTATGTCGACATCGGCGAGCAGGAGGCCGCCGACCTCATCGATCAGGGTGCGAACACCGGCGTCTACACGCTGGAGCGTGGCACCGGGGGCACCACGACGATCACTGGCGTCTCCCCACATGGGCCCGAACCCGAGATTATCGTTGAGGCGTTCGGGCCTAGCCAAGACGCCGACGACGGCGCCGACTTCACCGTCCTCAGCGTCGTCACCGAGAGCATTGACGAGGCATTACGGGGCGCGGGATACGAGACATTCGCCGCCCTCGCCGACGCCGAAATGGACGATCTCGCCGGCCTGTCCAGCACGCTCACCGAGAGTCGAGCAGCGGCCATCCTCCAAGAGGCACCCCAGCATGTCCCCGTCGGGACTCGTCTCGCGGTTACTGCAGCCCAGCGGTACGCCCGACGGATCGACACCGAGATCGACCGTGGCGTCGCTCGTGTAGTCGACCTGACGACCACCGACGTGGCCGTTGGCGAGCCGATCTACCGGACCGGGGATCTCGATCCCGAAGCACCCCAGGCCCAGTACCTCAGTGCGATCGGCCGCAACGCTGACGACCCAGTGGCAACCGGACTGCACGTCCTCGATGATCCGAACCACCCGGACGTACCGAAAGCGGCGACCCACTCCGACGCCGGCGACGACGCCCTCCCGGTCGACGAGTCGGGCCAGGTCGTCCCTCCGGCTGTCCCCATTGAGCCGCGCCTGCAGCTCCCACTCGACGAACTGCTCGCGAAAAAACTCGCTCGCGGACTGGTTCCTGTCCGCCTCGTCGGGCCGCGAGGCTCTGGAAAGAACTACCTCGTCAAGTATCTCTGCCACGAGACAAATCGTGGCTATGTCTCCATCGACTGTGACGAGGCCACTCACACCGAGGACCTGTTCGGCCCACTCACGCCGACCGAGGACGGGCTGATCGTCCCTCGGACCGGGCCAGCCAAGCAGGCACTTCTGAACGGGTCGGTGTTGGTGCTCAACGAGTTCCCCGTGATGCGGGCCGGCGCCGCGATGTCGCTGCATCGGCTGCTCAACGAGGGGAAGTTGCTGGTGAAGGCCCACGGCGAACTGGTCGAGCCGCACCCCTCAGCGCGGATCGTGATCACGATGAACCCGCCGACGCGGGAATACCGCGATTCCGAGCCGATGAATTCCGCTACTCGCGGGCGGTTCCGAGCGCTGGAGCAGCCCTACATTCAGGACATCGAGGTCGAACTCGACACGCTGGACGCCCAGGTCAATAGTGGCTCCCGGATCGTCGACCGGGGCACCCTGCGTAAAATCATCCAGTTCGCCCACCAGACCCGCCAGAACGAGAACTGGCCGACACTATCGACGCGTAACCTCGTGATTGTCTGTGAGCACATCGAGGACGGGGCTTCGCCGAAGGCCGCGGTCAAAAACGAGGTGTGGGCGGTCGCCGAACCGAACCAGTATCCTGGGGACACCTACGAGACGCTCGACGATTATCTCTAGTCCCGCTTGAACTCCTCTCGGAGCCTCATCGTTTGATTGGTGGGGTGACTTCGCAGGGACGATTTATCACTGACAAGGGAGCGGGGAGGTCCCGCACCTCTCGTTCCACATCATGTCTAACACGGACTCCTCAGCCGCTTCGACGTCAATCGAGTCGTTCACGCCCGACGTTCACGCCCGGGTGCGGTCATCGGCCGGGCGGGCCGACCGGCTTCGATCGTTCCTTCAGGGTCATCTCCCGCCCGGGGTTGATATCGAGGTCGTACTTACCCCAGCTGTTCAGACAGCGGCGGTGCTGCCCGCCGATGTCGACGCGCTCGTCAGTAGCGACGCTACCGAACTCGAACGACGTCAAGCCGCTCAGTTACTTGAGGGCGTCGACGCCGAATTTCTCGTCCTCATCACGACCGCGCCGGCGCCGCTGGACCGCGTCCCGCTGAACGACCAGCTAACCGCTGATCACGCTCACCAGTTCGGTCTCGCCTTCCATGAGCTCCTGCACATTCTCAAGACCGCCATCGTTCCCATCGCCGCGCTTCTCGACGCCGAGGTCGACTCAGAATACCATCGCTACGTCCACGAATTAATCAATATCGTCGAGGACGGCGCGATCGAAAAGGAGGCCATCCACGGGGCGAACTTCAGCGACACCGCCGAGATCCGGCTCGAACTCACCCGCCGGATTCACTCTCAGACACCGGATGATCTCGGCGACGGCCAGCAGGCGCGCCTCTCGTTCTGGGACGCGGTGACCACCGCCCTGTATGACGCCACGGTTTACCCAACTGGCACCACCGGGGTCCTCCTTGACGAGGCAGACAGCCGTGTCGGGTTCGTCACCGAGGCCGACGAGACTGCCTTCCGAACGGTACGGGACGCGTTGGATCAGCTCGCCGCGGACGCCCTCACCATTCGAGGGATTGACCTCGAAGACGCGACCCACACTCACGACAAAACCGCCTCGGTCGAGCGAGCACGACGCGTCATCGACACCTGGACGTCGACACTCCAGCCAATCGTCGCAGGGACCGTCGAACCGACCAAAGACTCACAGAGGAACGAAGAGACTGCCTCGGGGAACGGCGGTCATGACTGCTCTCCGCCAAAGGACGATCCGGCTGAAACCCCCGGGGCAGCTGACGTCTCGCTCCATCACGAGGAGACGGAGAACCCGTACCAGGACGTGTTCGACCATCCGGCGGTGACGCCGGACCCCGACATAGATGATTCGAACGACTCGGTCAGTTCTCGCCCGTCGAATGGCGAGGGACCCACCGGCGACCCCACATCAGATCCAGTCGAACAGAAGGGGGGTGGCCAGGATCGTGACGAGCATCTGCCGGGAGCGGACGGCAACTCAGAATCAGGATCGGAAGCAACCATTGAACCGGGGGAAAGGCTCGCTGATCATTCGTCGAGACCGCAAGTGCTCGCGGCAGCTGCTGAGCGAGCTCGCGAAGACGGGGATGACCCGGGAAACGGAGGCGATGCCTCGTCCCTGTCGGGCCTCCAAGACGGTCGAATCGATGCCGACGAGGATGAAGGCCCGGCACAAACATCGCTCAATGCGTTTCAGTCTGAATTGACGGCATCCGAGCCCTCCGAGAGTGACGACCGGATCGACGAGGCGGGCGATCCGGAGCGGTCCAGTGAGGACGGTCCAGTAGACGGTCGCGCTGGTGATATCGAATACCCAGCAGCGGACGAGGCGTCGCCGGGTCCAGCTCACGCCGGCAGAGAACTGGACGCACTATCGCCGGAGGAGTACGAGCAGGCACTTGAGCACGATCGAGACACCGCCCAGGGCGAGGCAGCGCGGGAGCAGGTCGATCAGGCGGGCGTCGAGCGCGAACTCAAGGAGCTCGATGATGTGCTCGACCGGCAGCGCCGGGACAGCGAACACTACCCGGATGACGGACCAGAGTCCGCAACTGAGCCGCACGACGCGGCCGGGAGCGGGGCTGGCCCAGAGAGCCTCGACGACATCGTGTTCGTCCCGGTCACAGACGACCTCGTCCCGCCTGGCCAGTGGGCTACCGTCGAGGACGGCGCCGCCCGCGTTGCGCAGGTCCTCGAGAAGGAACTCACGCTGGAACGCAAGCGGGGAACCCGGACCGGTCTAACAACCGGGCAGTACGATACCCGCGCCGGGCACCGACTCGCCATCGGGGACCCGAGAGTCTGTGAGACCCCGACGCCCGGCCGGGAGAAGCGCTACGCCTTAGTGCTCGTACTGGACCGGTCGGGCTCGATGCGCAATGGCGATCCCGCGAAGATCGAGGTGGCCACGCAGGCGGTCGCTCGTCTCGCGGTCGCTGCCGAGGGGCTGGGGGTCCGCGTCGCTATCGTCGATTTCGTCGACGGTCAGGCACGCCTCGCGAAGCCGTTCACTGTCGAGACGCGCCACGTCCAGACGACGCTCCTCGATACCGACTGGGGTGGCGGGACGCCCCTGGCCGAGGCGATCGGCCTCGCTCGGACGGTCGTAGACACCCAGCGTGACGAGCCGTTGATCATCACCATCACTGATGACCGCCCGAGCGACGTCGAGGCCGTCAAACACGAACTCCGAGACTCGTATGCGCCGGTGTGTTCGCTAACGGTCGCGACTGACTGTGAGCCGGGGAAGCTCGCGCCGGACGCTTCAGCGCTGGCCCCGTACTACGAGCGGCAGGCGGCAGTGTACGATATCGACGCAATCGACGATCGGCTCGATCAGTTCGCGAGTCTTCTCACCGGCCTGTGAGTCGAACGATTGTGACTGATAGCAGTAGCGTCGAACGTCTCTTTTCTGCTCAGATGCGTAGTAATACTCTCGATTTATCTGTCGCAAGGGGGTGAGGTAGACCCGATACTGGGTCGTCTCCAAATCCATGACGACAAGACGTATTCACACGAGCAACGGGGACCTCCCGCCGCTCTCGCTCCCCCCTGGAGCGCTCGCGAAGACCGATCAGCGGCACCGCTACGATGTCGGCGACGAACCGCCAGCAATCGAGCCGATCGAACACCGCATCCGGCTCGATTTCATAGCCGGTGGGGCGATTCGACGGTCGCAACTCCTCGATCAGCACAACCCGTGGACGGCCGATCCCGGTGAGCCTGATCCGTGGCAAGAGGCACGACGGTCGAAGCCGGTCGGCTTGCAGTACGCGGAAGACTCGTGCCGGCGGACCCTCGCCGAGGAGCGACGATACTACGACCGGTTCGAAGCGGACCAATCAGCTGATTTGGAAGATGTTCCCGCGTTTCTCGCTCATCGGTTGCGGGCTTGTCGAGATGCCGAGGACCCACAGGCAGCACTCAAGGACGAACAGGTTCGACGTGAACGGTGGTACTCGACGATCATCCCGTGGATGAACGTGTACCACGTCCTGAAACGCTCCTCGTACGGGTCGCTCCTTCCCAATTCGGTTGAGAGTTCCGTGGACATCGACGGCCTCACCGAACAGAACGCCTTCGTCGGGATGGTCGTTGTCGACGACCACGCCGATATCCGGGCGATTGCACGCGAGTACGGTGTCTCGGGACGGTTCGTCGTTCGCGAGACTGAACTCTCGTCGAGTGCTGTCGAGTGTGCGCCACTCCCAAGCGAGTTCGGAATCGACCTCCCGGCACCGCTTCTCGTGGGGAAGTACGCCAGCGGGAGTCGGTATGCGTTGCTTCCGTGGTCCGATGGGTTGGTCTGTTCCTGCCCGTACAAGCACGACCGGCCGTGGCGCGTCCTGTGCAAGCACGAGTTGCTCGCTGCTGTTGTCGCGGGTGAGGAGGATTCGATTTTCCTTCCAGTCACCCAGGGCCTGGACGTCCCGCATCGGGCTCGGCGATTTGTGAGCCCGACCATCGCGAGTCACCACACGCCTCGGACCGAGTCAGGATCTCGTTCATAGTTACCCCACGAGACAGATTACTCCACCATGTGGGGTAACTCGCCGATCATCGCGTGTCGCTCCTTCGGTGGTCTAGCCAGAGGCAGCTTGGGAATCTCTTCGTCGCGAACAGAGTTGTTAATCGATCTCCCCGTGAAGAGATCACATGCCACCCTCTGGTGAGGAATTCCCGGGTGATGATGAGGTCGATCTCGACGCGATTCGGTCCGATCTGTCGGACATGCAATCGAGCATCGAGGACCACCACGCCCTGCTCGACCGTGGCCCCGAGCTCCGGGAGAACCATTTCATCGAAAGCCAGGTCGATGTCGACGTGCCGCCAGTTGTCGCCGACTACGTCCGCGCGGTCGTCCGCGAGGCCGCTGCTATGACCGTCGAAGAGCGTGACCAGTTCCTCTACGAGGAACTCCTTGGGTTTGAATTACGGACAACGAGATTTTACTTCCCCGACGGAGATGTCCTCGAGGCCGGTCCGGACGAGGTCGTACTCAAGCACGGTTCAGAGAGAGAGATCGAAGAGTAGTGAGTACCTTGACGAAAGTGAGTGTTAGCGATCGGCGATCGTCAGCAGATGGTTACCCCACAAAGTGAGACAGTTGCAGACTCGTGGGGTAACGTCTGGATCTCTGGAGACGTTTCCCGGGATCCGTGGCAGACGACAGAGAATGGGAGGCGATATTGTCAGCTACACGTCATACATATTGCAGGAGATTAACACTGCCAGCGAACGAACTGATGTCTATCGGTGGCCAGAGCGTGAGAAAGTATGTGGTCCAATGAACCACGATCATTGCCCGACTGGGTTGAACGAGGATACCAGATCCTGTCGGCTGAGATGGCGGACGCCAGTAGTGAGGGGCTCCCTCGCGACCGTGCGCGTGAGCAACTCCTTGCCCACGGGGAATTTCCCGATGAGCCATCCGATGCGGAGTACGCAATAGACCACCTGCTGAATTCTGGATGGCTCTACGAAGTCGACAACAAACTCCGGATCACAGACCCTGAACTGGAACGTGACGAAGTTTGAATTTCCAAGGGTTTCTCAACGGGATGGTGTCCTCGTCCAACCCAAGTCTAGGTGTACCGTTCAAGCCCGGGCTGATCATCAGAGCCGATACTATCGAAGTCAATCGATGCGAATCGGGTAACGTTCTCTAGAACGTCTTTGACGATGTCCTTCTCGACTTGAAGTTCGAAGTGATACGCGGGACCACCCACTGACCCGCCGGTCTTCTTTCGAGCGTCGATGATTCCCTGCATGTCAAGCTCCTTTAGATGATCGCGCATTCGTCGCTGCACCAGTTTGTCGGAGCCGACCTCCTCGGCGATGCTTTTGTAGACACCGTAAATGGGTTTGGTTCGAGCCGGCGTGTCGCCCGCTAGCTCAACAACGGTGATAGCGGCCAGAGTGAGCTGGGCCTGTGTCGTCATCTCGAGCATCGCCTCACGGACAGTTTCTTTCTCGACCTGTGACTCGGCAGCTCTAACGTGGCTGTTTTCAACCTTTGTGTCGCCAGCCCTGTCAGCAATCTCTCCCGCTTTTCGGAGATACTTGATAGCCTGCCTGGCGTCTCCCTTGTCTTGGGCAGCAATTGCCGAGACGAGCGGAATCACATCTGTCGAGAGAACACCGCTTCGGAACACGTACTCATCTCCCGAATTGTCGATCGTTACGACTTTGTCAGTGGATTCATCGACAGACGTGTTCTCGTCGATTGGAACGAGTTCTGTACCACGGAACCCTTTGGCTGCACGGCGCCTGAGGATCTGGCGCAACTGTTCGGCGTCGTACGGGGAGAAGAGAACCGAATCGTCGTAGAGAGAACTCTTGACTTTCGGGCTGAGATTATCCCGCCACTGGAGGTCGTTGCTGATGCCGATTATGCTCGGATACACGTTGTCATTCACATATCCTTGCGATCGAGCTCGAGGTAAGCTGTAGAGAATACGGTCATCGGTTCCCAAAGAGTCGATCTCGTCGAGAACGATGATGACCGTCCCACCGATCTCGTTCATCGCGTCGTACATCATATCTACAACGGCATCTGTCGAGTAGCCAGTCGGACGGTCATTCCCTGTCAGTTCCATATAGATCCGTGAGGCTGCCCGAAAAGACGTGGAAATGTCGTGCGATTCGCACGATATGTATAGCGCGGTTAGGTCCAGATGATCGGACTCGTGTTCGGCGTGGTAACGGAGTTCGGAGAGTTCATGCTTAGCAGCAGCCGTCTTTCCTTGCCCAGCTTTCCCGTACAGGAAAACGTTGTTCGCTCCAACTCCTCGAGCGGCCGGGGAAAGTGCCATATGGAGCTGATCAAGCTCCTCGCTCCGTTCCGGTAATTCGTCTGGGTGGTGGTCCTCACGTAACACCTCCTCTTGATCGAAAATATTTGAATTGGATGCGTATCGTGACACTCTGGGAGATGATGAAAGCCCGAGGAATATAAACCCCTATGTCGGTAATGTCCGGGTCGTCCTCAACAGGAGGGTTGTCTCTCGGTAGTCGCCTGTCTGATTATCGAACACGGCATCTTTCCACGTTAGGAGGACTACCCCCACACACCACCATGTCCGCAATTTCAGACCTAAGAGAGAGGGGGTGGGAGAACCAGACACGGTAACAAGAGACCGTGAACGGTCGGCTCTAGAACCAGAAACACGGTGGGGAAGGAGAAGTCACTGGCGCTCCTATACTACATACATATACTTTTCTACTAGGTAAGGTAAGGTAAGAGGAAGAGCAACTCTAGACTAAGTATAGCCTCGTAGTAGCAGCTGTTATCATGCGATTCATATATATCGCGCGGCTCTCGTGTGTTTTGGCGTATTCTCTCTCCCGGTGTAATTGCGGACAGGGTGGTGTGTGTGGGCTCACGTTTCCTGTCCAACGCCTCGTGAGAGCCGTCACGCTTCTACTTTTCCGGCAGCACTCTCGACAGACGCCAGTACTCCGTCAATCAATTTCTCCGTACTCTCTCGAGTTACGTTTGGATCTTGACTTCATCCACTCTTCCCTACGCTATTCGCCTTAGAGGAGAACTGAACCCTGGTTTCTGGTGTACCACTTCTGTGACTGCAATTGCGGACACTGTGGTGGGTGGGCGATCGGCTAATCTTGGTTGGTGGGATTTTCTTCATGCGGCTCATCTCAAAGCGACATCCTCCTCGCCGTTCACAGCGAAGTCTCCCGTACCGAGATGGGATACTTGTCGATCTGCGACACAACCTGTTCTTCCGTCTGGAACGTCCCGCTTTCGCGGTCGAACAGGTGAACCGAGGGCTGAGCTACACAACCGGTACTTCTATTCTCACCGTATGAACTCGGGGACCTGTACAAGCCACGATCGACGCGATTTACGTTTGTGTCACCACCAGACCGGCCACACGTCTTCGATGTTCCCCAATCGCTTTCCTTCAACACCTCGACTCCGCATTCCTAACCCTGATGAAGATAGCCGAAATTGCGGACGTGGTGGTGGGTGACTGGTGGAGAAAATACCACAATAGAATACCACGATTAGAACCTGGATGGATGGTTCCGAAATTGCGGACAGGGTGGTGGGTGCTGGGAAGATCGAGACGGGGAATGCCGAGAGTGAAATTGCAGACATAGTGGTGGGTGTCGTAGCAGCGGCATCAAATCGAGGAGGTGTAATTCCAAACATGATGGTGGGTGCTACGAGAGGGTAACCGCTGCTCGGCGAGTGAAATTGCGGACACGGTGGTGGGTGCTCACGAGGGAAGCGAGGTCTGGAATGTCCGAGAAGCCGGCGTACGCAATGCGTACGCTCTGAATCTTAATGCTGCTGAGGAGCCAAAATTCGATATCTCGCGATAATGAATGACCCGGCGCTTTCAACACCAACTGCCGATCCCCCTGGTTCCGAGGAGAGTGACAAGAGATTACCAGACAATGCTCGGCTACGAGCGACGCTTGCGGTGGCACTGGTAATCGGGATGGCGGTCCTCGCGATTGCTGGCGCTGTTACCTTCCCGGAGATATTCGCTGAATCGCCGGGTATCGAGTCGTCGGTGATCTCAGATGAGTCGCCGGCCCACCGGGTGTTCTTTGAGAACCAGCGCGGGCACACGCTGTGGGTCTACGACGTGTGGGTGGCCGAGACAGGCCCAGAGCGTTACCAAGGTCTGAGTGGAACCGCGACGCTCCCCGCCGATACCGGCCTGCTGTTTGTCTACGACAAGGAGGCCGACGACCGAGCGATCGTAATGCGCGAAATGAACTACCCGATCGACATCGTCTTCATCGACGGGTCAGGGACCGTGACAACGATTCACTCGGCATCCCTCGAACCCGGTGTTCCCGAAGACGACCTGACACACTACTCCGGTCGAGCGCGGTGGATCCTCGAGATCCCCCACGGTACTGCAGAGAACCACGCCATCGTTCCAGGGACATCGGTCCGGATCACCGGGCCGACGCATTCGTTCGATTCGCAGCTGGTTCCCAATCGCGAACGTGATTTGATATGACGACACCAGCACGATCCCCCCACAAGACTACCACATCGAGCCGAACGCAGCCCCGATCTGGTCCCTCCCGCAGGCGCCTGCTGAGTGCGGTCGCGACCGCCGGACTCGGCGGGCTCGCCGGCTGTATGAATATCTTCGGCGCTTCCGAGAGAAGCCAAGATGATGACACGCCGGTAGATGCCTCGACGACCGCTCCTGAAGATCGTCCCGAGTCGACGACGTCGAACAATCCGCCGTCAACGAGTCCGACAGTCACAGGCGATCCACCCGTGACGGCCGAGTCCACGCCTGCAGTACGAACAGACGGGCCGGTTGATAGTCCCCCGTCGAACGAGCCCCCGTACGACGATCCCGTCGACGGGCTCACGCTGACCGGGGTAACCGTCCAGGTGGCCGACGAACGTCGGCGGGACAGTATGCTCCGGCTGGCTGATCAACTCACCATCGACGTGGAGGGAAACCGCTTCGAGGTGCGCGGCCGTGGGCACGTTGAGTGGGAGTGCGACACCGTCGGGCTTAGGACGGTGGTCGTCGATGGGCGTCATGCTCGGATATACGTCGAGACCCGTGAGGTGGAGTCCTGCCGGACGCCCGACAACCCGGCGGGCCGGGGTCCGTGGTCTATTTCGTTCAGTATTGACGGACAGTTCGAGGGCGGTCGGCCAGATGCGTTGACTGCGAGCATCCAGGGACCGTTCATCGACGATTCGGGCGTGTTCACCACACAATCTCTGTGATGTTCGCGAATCGACCGAAGGAGTCCGTTCGTCGGCAGTTTATCGATCACAATCGAGTGAGGAGGCCTCCAGATGGCCCTCCCTGACACCAATGACGACACCAACTGACTGCGACAATCCCTCGCCCAGTCTTCGAAGGCGATCACCACGTCCTGCCAGCTCGCCACACACGACCCGGCAGACTCGGTTCGAGACGGAGGGGCTTGCGATCGAGGCACCGCCCATAGAGGCGACACTCACCAAACACGGTCTCCGAGTTGACTGCCGAATACCGCAACGGAGGCTCACGATGCCGACGAGCGAAGCGTTCGTCGACGACCGACCGGACTTGAGGGCCAATTCCCCGGTGGTCCGGCAACAGATGCTCTTTCCGTCCAGCGACCCACCCCAGCGGACGCTCAAGGACAAGTCTGCCTCGCTCCAGTTTCTTTTTCAGGAGTAAGTCATGGCTCGATTGCGAGCGCGATCCGATTCCCATAGCTGTGTTACCCCACAAATAGAAGAGAATCAGTTTCGTGGGGTAACTATAGCTGGACAGAGTCGGCAGTTCGCGGATTCGAGGAAGTTAACGTGAGCAGCACAGATGACGGCGGAATTCGCGAGAAACTCCCACCAGAAACACTCCTCGATACCGACCAACCACGACTCATTCGTGCCGGTGTCGCCTGCATGCACGATGTCGATACTATTCGAGCGTACGTGGCTCACGAGAATCAGCACCAGAGACGGGGCTGGGTGCTCCGACTCCTCGCCAGACGAGCAGCCACGCTTCGAGTGGACTGATTCACTCGTCAATGCCATACCGGTTGATTCGGTGTCTGACAAATGGGTCAAGCCGGTCGCCGCCACCCCTTTCGGTAAAACGCTCGAGTTCGCGAGCAGCGTCGCGTCGATAGTTCCCACCGTCGCCACCGCGACCCCTCCCCTTGTCCTGGAGATCCCGCTCGAAGGAGCTCGCGAGTGACCGATCAGGGCGTTCTCGTGGTGTCATGAGTCCTCGTTTGTGTACTGGTAGTTCGGACGGACATCTTCGAGGAGCGCTTCGATGATCTCCCAGAGGATTAGCGAGGGGGTCTCGTGTTCAAACGTGAGTCCCCAGTGATCCTCCTCATCGACAGCTGAGAACTGGAAATGCGTTCGTCCGAGATCGGGATGGTCCTCGTCTTGGTGCCAGCCTGCGTGAAATCCCGTGTTCGGGTCGGTGTAGTTGATCCGGAACCAATCGTGTGGATCCTGTCGATACCATTTGATGGTCAGTTCCGGCGCCTCAGGCCCTGTCGAAGGGTCAAGACGGGCTGGATCAAAACGCGCCCGCAACTGCTTGGCCTCGATATCGTCAGGAACGAACTCGATCCCCGAAATCTGTGGAACACGTTCGAGGACGTCCCGCTTCAACTGGGCGTATAGGTTTGCGTTCGGGTCACCACCTGGATGCGGGACCGACATCCGTTAGCTGCTGGCCTCGGCAGACTCTGTCGTCGGAGCGAGGAAGTCCCATTCGCGGATGGCGAAGCCGACGATCTGGATACGCCGCTGAAGATGCTCCCACTCGCGGGCGATCTCACGGCGACGGTCTTCCTCGGTGACGTCGAGACTCTCCTCGGCGAGTGTTCCGCGAAGCTGGTTCGGCGACTCGACGTCGAACTCGTCCTCCCAGTCGCGGATCTGCGCCTTCATGTCGGCGAGACGGTCAGTGAGCTCCTCGACAGTGTGCCCGCTGTCCCGGAGTCGCATCGCTTCCTGCATAGCTTGGCGGCGGAAATCTGGGTAATACGTGGTGTGTGTACCGCTCTCGTCACGGTGGAGGATCCCGTCGTCGACGAGCCGCTCGAGGACGCGTTTGGTTGGTTCATGTGACCAGCCCGCTTCGGAAGCGATCCAGTTGACTGTCCGCGGCTCCGACAGCTGTCGGGCAGCCATCCTCACGCGGTCTTCGCCGGTCGTTCGGCGTTCCATGAGGCCTCCCTCAGAACTTGATTCGTCTTCGGTCATATACTCCTGTTCACGCTCGGTCTGCATATAGGTTGAGGTTATTCGTTCTATATCGAACCGAGGTCTTCCGACCCAGCGCAATAGTTGAGACTGGTGTTCTCAATGCATACGCGTTGAGACTGTTGCTTGGTAAGAAAACAGAAATGCCTCATCAACCGATCTTGTGCAGCGCATCTCTGACCTAGCACCGGTGAGCGATTCCTCTGGGTGGAGAATGCCCCCTTCATTTATCGGGACATTCCGCGTATCTGTACGTATGGGAGAACTCGAAACTGAAGCCGAGAAAACGCGATCCGAAATTGCATCGTACCTCCGCGAACTCGCCGAGCAACTCGACGGCGACGGCGCTGTGACGCTCGAACTCGGTGGGAAGCAGGTTCAGTTGGACCCGACGAACCCGGTGACGTTCAAGCTTGAAGGCGAGTCGGACTGGTCCGAAGGGGACACCGAAGCAAAACAGAGTATCGAGTTCGAGCTCGTCTGGTGGCGTGAGGCCCAGACGGCAGAAGAAGGAACGTTGGATATCACTACTGAGGGCCAGTAGTACTCATCCGTTCCCTCAAGCCTATCCTATGTACGACCAGATCCTTTTTCCCACAGACGGGAGCGAGCCAGCAGAATCGGCACTCGACTATGCTCTCCAGATAGCCGCCGAACACGAGGCAACGATCCACATTCTCAATGTCGTAGACACCAGCCACGACAGCCGTAGCGGAATGCAAGACGATGTGGATGACACTCTGGAGCAGGAAGGAACAGAGATCGTGAACGAAGCAGCACAGCGCGCGACAGAGCACGGTATCGACGTGGTCTCGGAGGTGCTCCACGGTGACCCGTATGAGGCGATTGTCGAGTATAGTACGCAGTCAGCCATCGAGTTGATCGTGATACCGACCCACGGACGGCGTGGATTGCAGCGGTTTCTCCTAGGAAGTGTTACAGAGCGCGTTATCAACACCGCAGACGTCCCCGTGATCGCAGTCAACCCCGGGACCCAACCACTCACCTATCCGTGCCAGGATCTTCTGGTTCCGACGGACGGCAGCCGTGGTTCGGAACTCGCGGTGTCCGAAGGAGTTACCCTCGCAAACGCAACTGGTGCCACGCTTCACCTGCTCCACGTTGTCGAGACAGGAGGCCTCGGTCCGGATGCTCGCTCTCTGTTGAACGAGGAGGAACTCACCACCCGAGCGGACGAGATCATCGCAGACACCATCGAGACCGCAGAGGCGGCGACCGTCGATAGCATCGAGAGCCAAATCGAATTCGGTGTCCCGTCGAAAGAAATTCGGAACTACATCGATGCCCACGATATCGACTTTGCGATCCTCGGCACGCACGGTAAGACTGATTTCAGCCGATACATGATGGGTGGGGTAAGTGCGAAAATCGTCCGAACGTCGCCAGTTCCGGTGATGTGGGTTCGGGAGTCGAACTCGAGTGGTGGGTGAGACGCCTCTGCTGGTGGGTGACAAACCACTTGAGAGGGATGCCCGTAGGTATTTACAGTGCACATGTACGAGGACATTCTGCTCCCGTTCGATGGAAGCGATGGGGCTGCGGAGGCATTGCATCACGCGGCCGAGATCTCACACTGGGCCGACGCCACGATCCACGTTCTGTTCGTCGCGGATACGACACGCGATAGTGTCACGGTCGTCGAAACCGAGGTTGTTGACGCCCTTGTTCAGGAGGGAGAGGACATTGTCGAGGAAGCAGAAAAAACACTGGACACACTCGGTGCCGACTACGATTCCGATGTCGTCCAGGGGCACCCAGCGCCGACAATCGTCGAGTACGCCGAGCAATACGAGTACGACGTGATCGTGATGCCGACCCACGGTCGGGAGGGAGTGTCACGATACCTCATCGGAAGCGTCACGGAGAAGGTCGTCCGTCTATCTTCGGTCCCTGTTCTCACAGCGCGGATGCAGCCCGACGAGCAGCTGGTGTTCCCCTATGAGAACATCCTCATCCCGACCGACGGGAGTGCCGGTGCGGCCCTTGCTGCCGAGCATGGCCTCTCCCTGGCAGCGGCGCTCGATGCGACTGTTCATGTGCTGTCTGTCGTTGACGAGATGTCGCTAGGTCTGGACGTTCGCTCAACGATTTCGGGACGGGAACGTGAACAGGCTGCGACCGATGCCGTTGACGACCTCGTGTCGGAAGCAGAGACACACGGCGTATCGAATAGTGTCCGGCACGTCGAACACGGGTCCCCGATCGAGGTGATACTCGACACCATCGACTCGAACGATATCCACGCT
>Ga0207771_100053_pt1 | contig 91718 bp, 84 predicted proteins | sample A23M2SouthBayCA_2_FD_187731 | JGI IMG/M metagenome (GOLD analysis project Ga0207771, IMG submission 187731) | Aerobic enrichment media microbial communities from Eden Landing Ponds, California, USA - A23 M2 (2) (SPAdes) | ecosystem: Environmental > Aquatic > Marine > Unclassified | place... | reverse complement strand
GCGCCCGGTAGGGCGCTCGCGAAGGCGCGAGCGAGAGCGCGCAGTCGGTGCTATCGGACGTCGACATCGTCGGAAAACCGCGATGCTGGGACATCGCGGTGGCGGCGCGTGAGCGCCTTCGGAGCACTGAGACTCCAATGTCTAGTAACAACTCGAGTCGCAAGGTCGTTACGGTGGATGAACAGGCATTCGAACGAACCGAAGAGGCCGGCGTCGACGAGGACGGCTTCGAGGTCGTCGACGACAAGCCGGAGTTCCGGGCGACGGTTCAGCAGGAAAAGCAGGCGAAGGTGGATTCCAACCACCCAGACGGCATCGTCCAGGACTTCTCGCATCTGCCCCTCGCGCAGGAAGAGAAGATTCGCGCCCGGGAAGCCGAACTGGACCACATCAGCGCCCAGGCGGAACTCGGCACCCAGGAGGGCCGGGCGAAGCGAACTCGCGAGGTCGTCACCGAACGGCGGCAGCGCAAGCGGGAGGAACGCACCCCCGAGCGGACGGATCCGCGCGAACGCCTCTCCCGGATGGAGCTGGCGAAGGTGAATCAGGAAGCAGACCGGATGGCACAGCGGCTTCGCACCGGTCACAGCCGGGCGGCCGTCTCGCGGGCACTCGCAAAGCGAGTCGCCAAGGGGCAGGACATCACCAAAGCAGTGTTCGACACGATGGACGCGCTCAAGGCGGCCCCCGGCGCGATCTGCCCGATCGAGGACGTCCCGGACGTGCAGACGGATGAGGTGAGCATCGAAGGAGAAGTTGTCCAGCTCTGGGATGCTTCTAGCCCCAAGATCGCTCAGGTGGGCTTGGTCGCGGACGATACCGGGAAAATCAAGTTCACGTCGTGGAAGGCCAGCGAGCCCGCCTTCGTCCAGGAAGGTGATACCGTCCGGATGCGGGCGGTCAAGAAGAACTGGTACGAGGGACGGTGCTCACTCGCCGTGACCTACGACAGTATGATCGTCTTCCCAGAGCGCGACCGCCGTTGGTGGGAAGAATAGGAGGGCTGAGTACCCTCTTTTTTGATGTGTGCCGGACCGGCCCAAGCCCCGCCGCCCCACCCACCGCTCCGTGCTCGCTCCCTGCGGTCGCTGCGCGCGCAGCCACAACCTCGTTCAGCGGTCCAAGATTTATCAGGGAACCTAGAAAAAGTCGCGAATCAACATATTGTTTCACGCTAAAATGGGCAGAGACGTGTTCCTAATAACAACCTCAGATATGGCGATTGGATCTATGTGGACGTGAATGAGGAATCCCAGCCTGTACGAGGCATACTGCCACAGCAGCGATCGAGACCACCGTATCAAACGATTCAATCCTATATAGGGAACCAAGCCGAGAGACTAGTCCGTCTCTCGCCAGACTAGATCGAAGTGGCCGAGAATAAGGTCGACAGTCAGGTTGAACCAGTCGACAGCCGTGTCGGTATCCATCGCAGGAACAGGGTCATCGGTAGGATGGATAATGTCGTGACGCTGTTGGAGGAAAGTCTGGAACCGGTTCCATTCATCGAAGTACGGGTCCTCGTGGCTAGTAAGAGTCACGCCCGAGATGTCGTCCAAAGCGTCCTTTGCTAGATCCTCCCGGCTAATCTTGTGGCCGCTACGGTATTGGTCGACTGAATTGATGGCCTCGGTGTGATCTTGGCCTTGCCATCGATAGTAGAGGTATATCTGCCGATAGAGACAGTTGTCGGCGGCAGATACGAGAAGTGGCCCAGCTGCTAATGGATTGTCACGGTTGATTGCGGTTTTGGCTTCACGGAGGAGCGTGAGCCAGGGTGGATCCCGTCCTTCTGTCTGGAGCAGATTTCGTTGATAAATTAAGGTGATATCATCACCTTTCGCGATAGCATCTTGGGCATCCTCGTCTTTTCGGAGATTGGCAGTGACAAGGACTTGGCGGGGGGCAACCTGAGTAACCGAGACAAGGAGAATATCAGCTAACGTCGCCCGAGTCATTGAGTCTTCATGGCAATCAATCGGTAACCGATCATCTTGATCAACATCACTGCGCTCAGCACCTTGCAGGATTAGCGACCCGCGCTCAATTTCGTAGCCATGGTAGAGGTTGCTCAGTTTGTGTTCAGATGTCTCTCCAACTGTGACATCGGTATAGTTCACTCCTTGATGGCCGGCGATACCGAATGGATAGGATCGGTACGAGTCCCCAGTGTCTGCAATATCAGAAAGGCAGACCAGAAATGCATTCTCGGGAAAAAACAGTGCGCCACAGGCTGGACACGGTGTATAACTGTTCGGTGTGATATCCCTGAGCGGGATGTTGTGCTGCTCTAAGTGTCGAAGCAGTTGTACGACTCCGATCCGGTGCTCACAGTTCGGACACATGAGATTCGTCGCACCGGCTTCTGCACCGGGCGGGAGGCGAGAAGCGAAACTCATCTATTAAACGGATTATGCTCACTCGATTAATAAATCGATCTGCCGGATGTGTCTCTATCCTCTCAACCATACGCTTCGGCATAGAGTCTATTGTCCCCTCAATGGGTGAGGGGATCGCCGTAACGGCGAATTCCCACTAAACTGGAGAGAAAAATGGCAACGAGAGACATCTACACGACTGGATTCGACGAAGACGTCCAAACGGAGTCAAGCGCAAACCAGTGTCCCGAGTGCCACGGACACGTCACTACGAACGTCAAGGAAACGGTCTGTGAGGACTGTGGACTCGTTATTGAGGAACAACGTATCGATCACGGGCCGGAGTGGCGGGCGTACGATGCAGACGAGCGCGAGCGAACAGGTGCACCGTTAACGGCGGCCCGCCACGATCGAGGTCTCTCGACCGAGATCGGCCACGGAACCGATGCGCACGGGAACGAATTCTCAGGCCAGAAACGCCGACGGCTGGCCCGGATGCGACGTGAGCAGACCCGTGGTCGCTGGCGGTCCAAAGCGGAACGGAATCTCGCACACGGGTTGGGCGAGGTGCGCCGGCTGGCGAGTGCGCTCGAACTCTCCGAGTCGATTCGTGACCAGGCGTGCCAGCTCTTCCGGAGCGCTCAGAGCGAGGATCTGCTTCGTGGCAGGTCCATCGAAGCCATCGGCGCAGCGAGCATCTACGGTACCTGCCGATGTAACCAACACCCGCTCCTCCTCGAGGATGTTGTCGACGCCGCCCGAGTCGAGTCCACTCGTGTCACCAACGCCTACCGAACACTGAATCGCGAATTAGAGCTCCCAGCACCGCCAATGCGCCCGACGTCGTTCATTCCGCGCCTGATCTCGGAGCTAGAGTTAGACCACGACATTCGCCGACGCGCGAACGAACTCGCAGAACGCGCCGAGGGAACAGCCCTCACGAACGGCTGTCAGCCATCGGGCGTCGCGGCCGCCTGCGTCTATCTGGCCGCTCAAGAACAGGGCGCGTTGATTACCCAATCCACCGTCGCGTCGGCAGCAGAGGTGTCAGTCGTGACGCTCCGAAGCCGGCGAGACGAACTCCAAGCGATCTGAGACGCCTCCAGTAGAGGAATACCTACATACAGGCAGAGAGTCTACCAGGGGGTATGGATCTGGAAGAGACTGTCGAGTATCTGTCCACAGAACTCGATATCGAGCGGAGTGAGCACGTTCGCGAGGTCGGTCGAGCGGTCGCTGAGCTCCGTGACTGACTCCGTCGCAGGCAACCGGATTTATTTCGTCGTCGACGAATCCGTCCCCGCGTTTTCTCACCCTTGAGTTTAAATACCAAACCGGGGGAAACGCGGACCGAATCGATGACTGACCACAACTCAGACCGAGAGGCGTTCCAACCTGTCGGGGAAGGCGCTCTGGTGCCGGACCCAGCGCTGGATCAGCCAGCAGACGGCCAGCCAACCCGCCAGCGTGAAGCCTCGCATTCGGGCGGATATCCGGACGGAACAACCGACACAGACCGAGCCTGTGTCTCCTGTGGCGCATCGATCCCGGCGTCGCAACGAAAATGCCGGTTCTGTCTCGAACACGAACTCGACGCCGCCTCAGCGTCGGATGCTGCGAGTTCCGAGCAATCACTCCGTGGTGTGATCCACTTCCTCGTCGAATCCAGGACGTTCTATGGTGCTGTCGCGAAAGGGGCAGCTGCAGCGACACTTCTCACGTCAGGTCACGACGAGCCCATTAACGACTGTACGCTCATCTACGATCTCGACGAGGAGCCCGCACCCCAGCTAACCGAGCGCTGGCCTACGCTCCCCGCTGCTGCCGAGGTGACCGTAGCGGCCGGTGAGGCGTTGCTAACGGCGACCCGTGAGCGGACAGCGTGGGACGAGACGAGCGATCGTTCTCAGACGGAGATTCCACGCGTCTATGATGAGCGTGGCCAGGGAATCCGTGCTGAGTCGTCACTCGAGCACACGCTCGCCGACGGCGACCAGCTGTGGATCGTCCCAGCAATCGCTGTTGAAACAGTACCCCACGAAACGGAATCCACCAGTACCGGAGCTGAAATTCCGACCGTGACAGCCCTCGAGTGCCAGCACTGTACGAGAGAAACAGAACATCGGTTCAGGACACGCGAGTCGCTCTCTGACGAGACCTGGACGGGCCAACCAATCTGGGAGTGCCAGGTGTGCGCCACGAGTCGCTACGGACCTGCTCCCAAATAGGGCAGGAGGAATCTCGCCGATTAACCAACAGTCGCCAATAGAGATGGCTTTTGTTGGTTAATACGGTGAGTACCCTCAAGTCCGACGGCAGTCACGGCGGGCGTTCATCAGGCAGAGTTCGCAGCGGCTTGCCTCCACAAATCGCGGCGGGAACAGGGGTAGTGGGTAACGCACCGTGACATCGACCAGTCCGGAACGTCACGCCGACCACGACACGGACGTATCACCAGACGCTCGATGAACTCGCTGTCTAGACGGGCCAGGTAGGGAGCGAGGGCGCTCCATTCTTCCAGTGAATCGCATCTAGCGCGGCCGGGAACTGCTGTAGTCGGTCATCGAGGATGGCGAGTGGGTGCGCATCGAGAAACGTCGCCTCGTGCCGATCAACCGGCGTGTCTTCGTGATTGAGTTGGATGTGGCAGGGTCCAAGGTCTGGATGGTCGGCATCCTGGTGGAAGCCGAGCATCAGATTTCGGTCCGGTTCGACCCAGTTGATGCGGTAGTATTCGTGGTCGACGCCGGCGGGGTACCAGAAACGAATCTCCAGTCGTGCTGTCGCCGCATCGTACGAGTCACTCAGGAACGTCGTCGGATCGACATCCGCGATGACGTAGCGGGGTCGGCGTCGAGACGGGCGATAGCGGACCTCTTCACACCCTGGCTGGTTCGTCAATCGGTCGTGAACGTCGCGGAGGAGGGTCCGCTGTGTATAGCGGTCGCGACCGGCAAGAAAGATCATTCTGTGAGAGAGGAGGGTTAGCTCGTGGCGCGGTCAGCCACGTCGGTCATCTGCTCGCGGGCAGCTTCGACGTCGGAGTAGAGTTCCAGTGCGTGCTTGATGAGGCGGCGATCCTCCTCGTTCTCACGCCAGAACGCGATGACGTCGCGGCGGTCCCGGAGCTCCGCACTTGCGAGGTCGCCGTCGGCGAGCGACTGTTCGAGTTCTTCCCACGTCTCGACGTCGTAGGTCGCCTGCCACTCCTCGATCTCCTCGGTGATCGCGGCCAATTCACTCCGCAACTCCTCGCGGGTGTTTTCCTCAATGAGCGTGCGGATCTCCTCGAAGAGCAGGCGCGTGTAGTCCGGCTGGTAGCGCGTCGTCTCGCCGGCCTCGACGCGACGCAGCTGGCCCTGGTCGACGAGATCCTGAAGTTCCTCGTTGGTCGTGCTCCAGGCGGAGTCGGCCTGCTCGCTGATCCAGTTAACTGAGCGGGGTTCGCGAAGTGACTCGGCGACCGCCCGAATGCGGTCGCGGGCGCTCATCGACTCAGTCCACGATTGGACCCCATCTCGCGGGGATTCGGTCATGGGTGGCACCTCTTGGGACAGTGTTCGCGCCCTGCTCTCATATATGTTTGTACTGTCTCGCATAATCAAGAGTAGGATGCGAGCGAAGGCGTCCGGACGTTGAAATGCGATACCGACAGAAGTTATGAGCCAACCGATGTACGACCGACATTCTGACTTTGTAGAACTACGGCCGACCGGCGAGGCATCCCACATCCCGGACACGATGCTGGACGGCGGGTGTGAGAGTGACATCCTGGCGGCAACGCGTCGCGACGAGCACTGGTGGCGACGCTGATGCGCCGACGACAGTTTCGTAAGGAGTCTTTCTGCGCCGGCGAGTGGTGAGGCGCTTCCGATGAATCAGCAAGTCGAACAAGGCTATCGGATGCATCGTGTGCTCAGCAATCTCAGCCGGCTCGACGTCGACCAGTTGGACGACGCGGATCGAGAGCGAGTCGAGACTGCAAGAGACCTCCTGGAAGAAGTGAGCCTACTCACGCGACCAGAGGACGGGAGCGGACCAGACGCCCCAACAGATGACTGATCGTCATCGCCGTCGACGCCAGGGGCACTTCCAGTGTCGGTTTATCGCCCCCCAAGAGGGGTGCGGGACTTCCCCGTGAGTCCAGACATGGCGACACTACAAGCTGCGACGACGTCAGTCGAGGCACCGACACGGCATGATGCCCTGATCGAAGGAAAAGCAGTCTTCGACCGTCTCGTCGGGGCGAACCCCCACGGCTGCGCCGTGTTTGACTACTACGTCACGTTCGACGAAGACGAGACGACGGTCGCCGGGAAGGATCGCTGGGGAGACCTACCGACGGCAGCACCCATCAATTCAGAGGAGGGCGGTGAACTGCTTGACCGAGCCTGGAACGCCACAAAGGAAGAGTTCCAGCGGAATCTCGACCGCGTGAAAGAGTCGCTCGACGAGCTCAGCGACGAGGAGATTATGCGTGATGAAGATCTCGCCCGACACGCCTTCCATCAGGTCGGCGCCTACGAGGGGCCATCAGTCCCGATGTACGACCAGCACGCGATGGGGATTCGCCACCGCGATCAGCTCGATCGTGTCTTGGAGGAAGAGGAAGACAGCCAGACACTCTGGATTGTCCCCGCAGACGTCCACTTCTGAATGACAATGCCCAGAATCACAAACTGGTCCCGGGAAAGTCGTACACCAACACTCGCGTATCGAAACACCGAGACTGGAGCGCGAGCCGTTCTACACCGGGCTCCGGATTCGTACCGGTACAAGTGGCGCGGGGCGATCCTCGTCGACGGCTACCCGATCTGGTCGCGAGGCTTCGAGAAAAAGGAGGCGACAACGTTCCGGGATGCGCTTCGGGAGCGGCCAGCGCCCGAACTGAGCTGTCCGGAGTGTCCAAACGACGACGTCCTCGTCGGTGAGAAGACAGCTGATGGAGCAAAGGTACAGCGCTGGTACGACTGTCCGGACTGTGGGTACGAAGCCCCCTCGCACATCGTCTACGGCCCTGAACGCTGAGAACGTACACACGCAGGGTGTTTTTCCGCCGGGGCGGAGAGAGTGACCCGGTCGAACCGGGTCGGTCCAACAATGAGTCTCGAAGTACTCGACCGACACAGCGAGGCACTGTTCGAGTTCCTCTGGTGCCCCGTCTGCGGGCAGGAAGTGTTTACCCACATTCCCTTCGAGGGAGTGTTCTGCAAGAACTGTAACACGCAGGTCATCCTCCGAGAGTCCCGAGAAGACCGTGGCTACGAGGAGGCTGTGCTCGCGTGCTTCGACACCGACTCGACGTGGAACCTTCACGTCGACGAGAAGCTCCGCCGCGACCTGCCTGACGGCTCGGCACGGGCAAAAATCCTCGGTGCACCGGGTGCCTATGAGATCGACTGGTGGAGTCCAGCACCTGGGGAGGATTGGGAGCCGGTCGAGCGTGGTGAATTCGACGACGTGGAGGAACCAGACGAGGTGTCACATCTCGCGTAGCGGATTGCAATCCCGCTACGACTGTGTGGTGTTGTTTCAGCGCCGGCGATGGGTGCCGGCGCACACGCGCCGGCGAGTACCGATGTCGACACGGAGCCAACTCCGATTCGTCCAACGAGTCGAACAGACCGGTGAGACAGATGGCAGCGCCGACCGCGTCGCGCAGGTGTACCGGCATTCGGACGGCTATCCGGGGAGCGTCCTCCGGGATCTCGCACAGCTGAAAGAGCTGCTCGATGCGACCCGCGCAGAGCGGGGACCGGGCTACACGGCGGCGGCGTTCGTGTTCCTCGACAAGCTCTCGACGGTCGACCTCTATCTGGATGGCGACCCAGAGCGAACGATCGACGCGGCTCAGCCAGCGGATCTCCTCGAGCCGTCCAATATGGAGCACCTGGACCAGCCGCTGTTCCTGCTGGGCCACGGCGTCGAGAATCCGGCCGATGGCATCCACGGCGACGAGGAATACCTCTACGTGGTGGAACTCCCGACGGAGAACCCGTTCGACGAGCCGACCGAGTGGACAGTCAAAGTGAGCGGTCACTCCGCGTTCCCCCGCTGGGACGGCCCGACCGACGAGGCCTTCGAGCAGGTGAGCTGGCAGTTCCACGGGTCGCTCGAGGACGCGCTCGCAGAACTGGTCCGGGACGAAGCAGTCGTCAAGTAAAATCCCAAATCGTATTTATATAGTTAGGGTTTAGAAAGACCCAGATGATTTCGAAGGCCGGACTCGCCGTGCTTGACGCGCTGAGTACCGGCCGTGAAGCAACACCGGCGGAACTCGCGGCCGAAACCGGATATTCACGAGAACATCTGTACGACGTACTCGACGAATTGCTCGCAGCGGGATTGCTCACAGAAACCCGTGGGTCCAGCAATCAGCGTCGTGTCCGCATCGCGGAACATCCAGTTACCGAAGCGTATCGAACGCTGCAGTCGGAGTTCAGCCACGTAGACTGGACGGAACTGCTCTCCCCAGCCACACTCCGCGTGTGTTGGTATCTCGATAGACCACGTTACATCGCTGATATCGCAGACCGGCTCGGAATCACTCGACAAGGTGTCCACAGCGCGTTATCGCCGCTCAAGCACCGAGCACTACTCTCCCAATCCGATTCGAAGTACGCCCTCCGGGACGAGGTCTCGCCGCTGTTGGCGTTCGCCCGGGCTACTGTAGAGCACGAACATCGAGCCCGAGTCCGGGAAATCGCCCCCAGTGCCACGATCGCGTGGTGCGATCCGAAGCGAGCACTCGTTCGCCTGCAGACCGACGAGGATACGGACGCACTCCAAGCAGCTCCGGACTGGGAGATGACCGGACTGGGCCGGTTTGCAGCGTATGGTCTACAGTTTTTCCTCGCCGGCGAGCCTCCGTTCTGGTATGCTCCAGGTGAGGAGCTAACGGCTGCTGAAGTCGTATGCCATACGCTCCTTCTGGATAGCGGATCTCGGCGGGTTAGCTATTCGATGCTGCTGATCGAGGCGGAGGATATCGATCAGGAGACACTCGTCGAGACCGCACAGTGGTACGACTTGGAACCCACTGTGAAAGCGTTGTATCAGCCACTTCAGGGCGACTTCGACAGAACAGATGATCTGCCAGTCATCCTCCCAAAGAAGGACGAATATATGGCACTCAGAGAGCAGTACGGAGTCGCGTAACACCAACCACGCAGTCTGGCGGAAAATTGCGATGGGTTAGATGATGCCGCCGATCACGAGTAGTCCGACGACGAGCAGCAGCGTCGCAACCACGCTCCCTCCAGCAAGCAGCTTGTTCTCCATCGCCTTCTCGTGGAGGGGCATCTCGGCGTACTCCTTGCGGAACGCGTCGAGGTTCTCCTCGTCGTAGAAGTACTTCCTCTTCAGCGCGAACCGTTCGGTCACCGCACAGCCGGTACAGACCGGCTCCCCTTCGAGCCGTTCGGTCTTGATGTGGGTGTCGCAGGCGATCGCCCCGCAGTTCGGACAGTAGGTGTACGTCTCGTCGACGCCGCTCGTTTCGCAGTGGACGCAGCGATGAATCCCGTCCTCCAGAGTGACCCGTGAGGGGCCAGCAGCATAGTATTCGTACGGATACGAGTACTCCAGTATCTCTGTCGTCTGCCGAACCTCAGGTAGATACACCGGCTCAATCGATTGCACTGAGATGTCCGAGAGATTGGGCTCACAGGTCTTGTTGTACGTGACGTTATTGTCGCCGGTGTAGGTCACCGTCGTCGTGTGGTAATCCTGGAGGCGGTCAACAGCCCACTCCTTGTACTCCGTTTGGGTCTGGCCGAACCGTCGTTCGTCGACGTCGGCGAATACCTCTCCGAACTGGTCGACATCCAGGTCGACCGTCGCGTGGAGGTTCTCGGTGACCAGCGTCGCGACATCGTCGTCGGCCACCTTCGGATGGCCGCGCTCAGCGTGGACAACGAACTGTGTGCGGTCGTTGATCCGGTGGATGACACCGACGGAGGTCTCGAAGACAGCGTTCGTGTCGGCGGTGATCGCAACCACCGGTCGGAACGTCACTTGCGAGTGCGGCACCGGCAGATCCGCGGCCTCGATGTTCTCGATGTCGCGGAACGCCTCCTGGACCGGCGCGTCGATGTCTGCCGCCGGGTCGTACGGCCGCAGGGTCTCGTCGCAGAGGATCTCGATGCGGCCGTTGTAGAGATCCAGCCCGATCTCGTCGGCAATCTCTCGGAGGTCCTCGCCGTCGAGCAACTCGATGGGATGCGGGTCGTCGTTCTGCTGGAGGCGCTGAGCGTATTCCTGGGCAGGATTCGTGAACCGACCGGTCGTGACGACCATCCCGCGCTTCGGGCCGTCGAAGTCGAACGTCGCGATGGCCGAGTGCAGCTTCTGGACGACCGGCCGGCCGACCGTCCCGGTGTGCTTGCACTCGACGATGATCGCACGCCGCGTGCCGTCGACGACCTCCTCCATGATGACGTCGCGCCCCTCGTCAGCCGTGCGGTCGGCCTGGCGGACGTTCTCGTAGCCGAGGTTGCGAAACACGTCCTCCATCACGTCCTCGAACTCGAACCCCGAGAGATCGTCCAGTACAGCCATCCTCAATTATGTGGACAGTACGTTGTAACTGCCAAATACGTTGCCGAAAGTAAGATAAGGGTGTCAAGGATAGAGCATCGCATTATGGAGAGCGGCGAAGGCTGTAAGCCATGATCTGGCTGAGCTGGCGGTACCCTGATAGTGAAATTGGTAGTAGTAGCGTCTGGTTCGGTATGTGAAGATCCCGAACCACGCTTCGAGGAGCGACCGATTTCCCCACGTTTCACGCTCGTATTCGCAGTCTAAGAGTTCAAGCGGCCAGTCGTACCACGGGCCGCGGTCGGCCCGCACCAGCGGGCGACCGCGGCACTGTTCGAGGACATCCTTTAAAAAAAGAGCGCATCGAGGCTCGATCGGCCGGGAGAGACTTCGACGGCAAGCTCTTTCAGCGTCTTCACAATCGACTGCCGCCCAGATGTAGTACTCGTCGATACCGGCAATCGGGCTCGAAGAGGTGCTTCAACCGATGAAACCACTGCCTGATCGCCTCGTACGAGCGATCAACGAACGGTTCGATTCGCCGGTATGAGAGGCTAGCATGGTACAAAAACGCCGCGAGGACACGCCGCTTCGTCGGCGTATCCTCACAGGAAAATACTTCCTGCTGGCAAGCCTTCTCACCCATGCGGTCGAGGATCCTCAACTCACCAACTTGCCCTTGCTCGGTCGTTTTCTTCACGCTAAGCTTGACACCCGTCCGGTGAGGGAACCACTGCGATTTAGAGGGTCTTCCGAATCACCTCGTTCACCATATCGATGGCAGCGTCGACATCCGCAGCACCGTCGTCGTTGGTCACGTCTGGATGATGCGCAGAGTATTCAGCGATCCCGCGCGCCCGGAGGATCGTTCGTAATTCGAGTTGAGAGATGTCTGGATGATACTCCCGTTCTTCGGCTGCCATCTCCTGAATACTATACAATAGGTTCTGGCGAAGCGTCTGGAACGAGATCGTCTCTGCCGACGACGTCTTCCGGGCGAAGATCGCGACGTCGTAGTCGATTTGGGTCTCACCACCAGGATTTTCGACATCCATTAGCGGAATTGCGCCTCGGATCTGGAACCCAGTTTTTACGAGTATTGTAGCAATATCTCGCCATGCACTTTCCTGACCGATGTGGAACAGACAAACGAGATCACCATCAGCCCTCAGGGTGCGATAAATTTCGTCGAGGCCATTTCGAAGTGCTTGGCGATAGTACGCCTGGTCTTTCCCACGGTGTTCGTTGATCGCGATCTCTCGGAGCTTCGGGACGTGGGTCGACGAAAACTCGGAATAGCGATCGTTCAGGACCTCGCGAAGCCAGACGTAGTGGAAATCGTGGAGTTCACCGTGTTGCACCGTGTCGTAGTACGGCGGGTCGATGACTGCACAATCCACGCTTTTGGTCTCGATATCGAGTTGACCAACACTCGACACAGCCAACTGCTTGATCCGCTCGGTGCGGAGGGCTTCCTCTGGAAGTTGGATTTCGTGTCTATCGCCCGCAGGTGTCCGTAGTGTTTCGGAGGGAGACTCGAGGTATGTTTTGGCGGCCACATACCGGTCGTACGCACTCCTCAAGGATCCCTTCCACTCGTCGACGAGTGGGTTTGCTTCGACCGTTTCGACGGGGATGCTGTGACTGAACGTTCGGAATATGGTCTGGACAGAATCCCTTCTCGTGTCCCACCTGGCGTGAATATTGTTGTAGTGCAGCGTCGCCACGACGAGCGTTACGATCGTTTCTGCCACTTCTCGAGGCTCTTGTGCGTCTGCGAGTTCGAGTAGTCGTCCGAGGGCGATGCGTTGGCGCTCGGTGAAAAGTTGCTGATACTGTTCGTACCCGTAATCCAGTAAGCGGCCTGTCGTCTTCCCCTCCTGGATTTGCGAGATCGGGAGTGGGAGCGTTCCGAGTGATTCGCGATACTCAGACTGCGCCTCTGCCAGAGCTGTGGTATCTGTGTCATTCAGCTCTCGATACCGGCGATTGCCATCACCGTCCTCGTAGAACACAGCGTATCGTTGATACGATGGCGTTCGATCCCGACTGTCGAAATACTCCCGCAGGTCGGTTTGAACTCCACAGTTACACTCAAATGTCCCACGCTGACAGTTTCCGTCTTCTGGGACGAACGATTTCTGACAACACTCACAAGTTACCTGTTCAGATCGATCTGCCGACGTCCACAAAATCCGATCTTCACAGTCTATATTGGGGCAGAGATAGACCGACTCCCCCTGGTCGTTGTTCGACAATTCAAATTGGGTGTGGAGCTCTAGTGTGTCGCCACAGTCCGGACAATCAACTGTGAGTGCCATGAGATAGGCAAGAACAGTTTCCTCAGCAGGCGCGTCGAAATACGGACCCACCTCGTCCGCTGCCGCTTCGAGGAAGGAATTGAACGTCTCGTTGAAATCTGCCGGTCCGTGGACTGTCTGGCGAACCACCCACCACAGAACTGGATTGTAGTCGAATCCGACGGTATCGACACCCAGACGTGCCCCTTCGATTACTGTCGGCCCAGCCCCCATCGTCGGATCCATGACAAGCGAGTCTGACTCCGTGAGCGGAGACGCTTCGACGTAATCACCGTGCCACTCACCGTCGCGATACTCAAGGAGATCGCTGGCCGTTGTATCTTCATCTGAGAGTGTCGCTAAGAGAAGAAACCGCAGGAGCGTTCCGCCGCGGTTCGCGAACGTCCGAAACCAACTGTACGCAGGACGGTGATGGTGAGGGGCGTATAGCTCGAATTCGGCAGCCGAACGCATCTCCTCCAACGGTAGCTTCTGCCATGGATCCATTGTCCCCGACCTCTGCCTGAAAGCCGAAATATCTTTCATTTACCGGGGAATGAGGAAGGGTGTGTCTGGACTCACCGACCGATGTGGGTATACTATCGAGGCTGACGATGTCGGTGAGAACAGTCGAACTGTGGGCAGTTGCTGTTGGCGACCAGTAACAGGCGATCGAAATCGCTGTATCTGGCATGCTACTCTGGCAGAAAAAGAAGCAGACGAACTTCTAAACCACGTCTCTCCAGGAACGAATCACCTCGGCGGATCTTTCGTTCAGGATGTGTCGTTTCCAAACGGAGCTGCGATCACCTCGAGTGTATTCATCAACGCTGATCTCCGACAAACAGACTTTAGCAATACTGACCTTCGAGGGACTACGTTCGGTGAGGCAAACTTAGCTGACACTGACTTCACTAAGGCGATTCTGAGGGAGGCGCAGTTTGCGGCGAGTGACCTCTCCGGGGCTTCTCTAACGCAGGCGGATCTGACGGAGGCCGATTTGTCGAACGCACTGGCGCCGATGGTCGATCTCACGGGAGCAGATCTCCGAAACGCCGATCTTGCCAACAGCGACCTTCGCCAAGTGACTCTGACGAACGCCCATCTTGAGGGAGCCTCATTTCGCGAGGCGAGGTTGTGGGGTGCTGATTTAGCAGACGCCGATCTAACCGTGGTCGCCTTAGCGGGAGCTGATCTTCAGGAATCCACTCTCCGAGGCGCCCGGTTGTCGCAGTGTGAATTGGACAACACCAGTTTCCGTGAGGCAGATCTCTCGGGAGCGATTCTCCAGTCTGCATCATTAGAGAATGCACGGTTGCAGTCGGCGACCCTTCGGGGAGCGACACTCGTTCACTCTGATCTCCGAAGCACGTTCTGCAGACAGACCGATTTCACGGAGTGTGACCTCCGGAACGTAAAAGCGGAACGAATGTACGCGCCGGAAGCAGAGTTCGACGGCGCACGTCTTACCGAGGCCAATTTGCGGCAAGCCGAGGTAACGAGTGCCTCGTTCGATGGCGTCGACGCGTCGGGAATCGACGTGACTGAGGCAGATTTGAGCGCGACTGATTGGTCGGATGCAGATCTCTCCGGGGCGACGTTCGATCAGGTAGATCTCTCGGGAGCAACGTTGTCAGGCGCCGATCTTTCGGGGGCGACGTTCAACCAGGCGACACTCAAGGATGCAGACCTTTCAGGTGCCGATTTAACCGACGTCGAATTGTCTGATACGGCGTTGACGGGTACACTGTTGCGAGAAACGAGACTAGCCCCAGAAACCGCTTGTGGAGCTGATTTTACAGAGGCAGATCTCACTGGAGCCGATATCTCGTCTGGCCAGTTCGACGATTCGACGTTCCACGAAGCCACTCTTTCCGACGTAACAGGGACAGATGCCAGTTTTGTTGGTGCTGATTTGGAGGCCGCTACTCTCGATGCGTGTGATTTGCGCCGGACTGACTTTCGACGTGCTCGTCTCCACGGCGCTTGGTTGCGGGATATTCGACTTGACGAAGAATCGGATTTCGGCCGCATGTGCTATTACGAAGGGGAGTCGGACAAAACACTGGAACCAAACCTCACAACCCGCGACCAGCGGCTTTTCGAGCATACCGACGGGCAATCGAAGACTGGTGCGATCCGTCACCTCCTCGAGGATGTATATCCAGGACTGGTGCGATTTACGAATCGAGTTCGTCCCTCTCACCAGCTCGAAGACGAGACCGCAGAACTCGATGATGCGATCCGTGTTTACCGAACGTATCAACGACTCTTTAGAGAGAACTCTCTCCCCAGCCTTAGTCGGCGATACTACATCCGAGAGCGTCATGCGCAACGAAAGCTCGCCCTCACAGAGAACCAGTTCACGCGCTGGGCGAAGCTTTCGCTGCAGCGGTGGACGATGCTCTACGCGGAGGGAGCGGCACAGGTGATCCTGACCTCGGTGGTCCTCATTTTCGGATTTGCGATTCTGTTACCGTTCGTTGGTTTACAGCGGATCGACGGCCAAGGAGTGGCTATTCCCACATCTGGATTGGAAGCTATCGTGACCGGACGGGATCTCCTCAGTTACAGTATCAAGAACTTTCTCGCGCTCGGTGGAAACGAGTTCGAAGCGATTGGCTGGGGTGAACTCCTCGTGATGATCGAGGCATTCACGGGAGCACTCTTACTGGCGTTATTGGTCTTCGTCCTCGGACGCCGGGCGACACGATAGTGACTCGTTCGAGTTAGTGGACCGTACTTAGCGGCCATCCGACTATCGATACTGGATGGAGGAACCTGCTACCAACTGCTCCTCCGAACCGGCCAGAAACCGGATCAAAATCTAATTTCCGAACACGAACGGGAATACATATATGGTGTCGATTTCGGGTCGTTACTGTTTATTGCCCTCGAGAGGGTGTGGGAGATTCACTCCCCGTCACCGAGCCATGACCGAATTAGAGTACCCCTGGCGAGACGAATCGCTCCGTTATGACCCCTACTGGAAGCAGGAGTTGAGGATGAGGTCGAGAGTTTATAACTCGTTACGGGGGAACCGTGGAGGGAGGTGACGAAGCCGTGACCGACCATATCTGTGACTACTGTGGCGAGTCGTTTGCGACCTCCCATGAGTTGGGTGGCCACGTAACCGCTGTCCATCGTCGCGACCAGATCGTAACGGACGCGGATGTTATTCTCGACGACATTCAGCGTGTCGCAGACAAATTAGGAAAACCGCCGACAGCAAAGGAGATGAGCGAGCACGGAGAGTATTCTCAGCGCGTCTGTCAGAACAGATTCGGGAGCTGGAACGAGGTGATTCGTGAGGCTGGCTACGCTCCAAATCGGAAATTCCGACTCACCGATCAGGACCTATTGGATGAGATTGACCGCCTTGCGGAGCAGCTCGGTCGCCCGCCATCGAGCGGGGAGATGGATCGGATTGGGGAGTATCATAGATGGACGTATGACCACCGATTTGGGGGGTGGGAAGAGGCACTCAACGAAGCTGGCTTCTCACAACCACGGTCCTATCAAGAACATTCAGAGATTCCGTACGGGCCAAATTGGCCGGAGAAACGGCGGCAAGCACTGGAACGAGATGACTTCCAGTGCCAAACGCCGTGGTGTGGGATTACCCAAGCGGATCATCAAGAGCAGGTTGGGAAGGACATCTCTGTCCACCATTTGGTCCCGCGGAAGTTCTTTGTCACCCCCGATGGACAGTTTGACCACGAACAGGCGAATCGAGTCTCGAATCTCGTGACGGTCTGTTCGAAGCATCATCTCATCTGGGAAGCCGTCGCCCCGCAGCGGTTGGATACAATTGTCGACGCCACACGGCCACCAAATCGAGGTGGGCCGGAGGGTGTTGCTCTCCCCCAACGAGGGGATGAGGGATAGCCCCCTCGTGATTCAAATGCGACAGACAGACGAGTCTATCCCGACGCCCAATCCAGACGATCTCACGAACAGAGAACGACTCCGGAGGCACCTCACCAGTGCCCTCGAAAGCGCCGAGTCGTCAGAGACGAAAGCCCATCTCCGAGGAGCCCTTGCTGCATGGCAGAATCTCCCGCCGACACCACTCGTCGAGTGTCCGCTCTGTGGGAAAGTCGGGCTTCCAGAGCGAATCCAAGCTCACGAGTGTCGGCAGTCGTAGCGTCGTTTTTTGCGCCTCGATGGGTGGAGGCGCAGATCAGAACGCTTCGCGCCTTCGGAGGATGCTATGAAAGACCCAGAGGAAGCTACGGTCTTCGCAGGCCTTGATGGGCGAACCGACACCGAACTACCCGAGTGGTACGCCGAGCAATACGGAGGTCCCGAACCAATCAGCTTCAGTGAGGCGATTCGAAACCTCCCACAGGCGGTCGATACAGCAGTCGCATATCGCAACCCGTACAGCGATGAGTGGGTCGAAACGGAGCGGTTCAACGCAATCGTCGAGCCGTCGCGATTGCAAGCAGAAGCGAATGGGGGCACCGAGGCGGAGTCGCTATTTCACATCCCGACTGACTCGTACTCGATCATCAACCCGGTCGACATCTACGGCCCGCTAGAGGAGGTTCTCCGCGACGAGACCATCGACGGTACGCCGCTGGGCGAGGTGATGTTCGGCGAGATTCGGCGCTACCGGGGCGGCGGCGAGGTCCATATGGATATCATGTTCGACGGCCTCGAGGTGCGCCTGCCCGGCCGGTCGGAGCCGATCACGATGGGCGTCACAGCGGTAACAGCGCGGAAGTCCACGGATTTAGCCGTGGGAGGGAGTGCGTAAGCTCCGATCGACAAACCACTAACTACGGCAGGACTGACTCCCAATACAGTAATAAAAATTAATAAAGTATAGCTATTACTGTGAAATACATGGCGTGGGAGGTGACTCGAACAGTCCGTGTCCGCCTTGACGTGCCCGACGACCGCAAGAGTGACCTCCACGCCACCAACGATCGATTCCAGTACTGCGCTAACCGCACCGCAGACTGGGCGTGGCGCTACCCTGAAGAGGACTGCGTGACCAGCAAAAGCGAAGCTGAAAACGCAATCTATGACGACCTCCGCGAAGAAACCGACAGGCTGCACGCGAATCTCGTCCAGAAAGCCATCAAACGCGCCACTGACGACATCGACAGCTGTGTAGACAGACTGGCTGACGACGAAGATACCAGCAAGCCAGAGTACGACACGTTCAGCATCGTCTACGACAAGCGCGCCGCCACCTACCACCGCGACAAAGTGAGCCTCGCCACGGTCAACGGACGGGTCGAGTGCGAGTACGACCTGCCCGCCGACCCGGAAGGTACACCACACGGCGAGTACCTGCTGAACGACGACTACGATTTTTCGACCAGCACTGTCCACTACGACAGTGACGCCGACGAGTTCTACCTCCACGCCGCGATGGAACGGGAAATAGACGCGAGCAGTCCTGAGAAAGCCGAGGATTCGAGAGTCCTTGGCGTGGACTGCAACGTTGACGACCACATCGCCGTGACTAGCACGGGGAATTTCATCGGCAACGCCGACTACCTCAACCACCAGCGCCGCGAGTTCGAGAAGCGGCGTGCCAGCCTGCAACAGACCGGGACGCGAAGCGCCCACCTGACTTACCAGCGCATCGGTGACAGGTTTGGTCACTGGAGCCGTGACTACTTGCATCGATGTTCCAAACAAATTGTCAAAGAGGCCGAACGCCACGGCTGTACGCACATCGCCTTCGAGGACTTGACACAGATTCGAGGGCGTATCAGCGGCGGTAAGAAATTCCAGCAGTGGGCGTTCCGCGAACTGCAAGAACAGGTGGCGTACAAAGCGGAAGAACACGGTATCGTGGTTGAGACAGTTGAACCGTCCTACACCAGCCAGCAATGCTCGAAGTGTGGCTGTACGTTAGAAGAAAACCGCGAGGGGCAACGCTTCGCCTGCTTGGACTGTTCGTACTCGGTTAACGCCGACTACAACGCAGCGAAGAACGTTGCTCGGAAACTCGCACTCAAACTCCAGCGGGGGCAGAAGTCCCCTGCTGGAGGGGCGTTCTGTCAGTACGCCCTCAAGTCGGGGATTATGACCGTGAACACGACTGACGTGGCGTCCGACACGCCTGTGTCGGCAGAACGGGAGTCCACCGACAAGCCCACCGCTTCAGCGGTGGGTCACTGACGTCGGGCTACGACTTCTTCGGTGAGCACGCCGTCTACGTGGAGGGGTTCGCTCAGGACGGCTACTGCTCGAACACGATGCGCTCGCTCACCGACAAGGAGGTCATCAAACACGTCGGCGACGTCCGGAACTTCCGCACCTGGTGGGAGGAACTTCTCGCACAGGTCGAACTCGTTTCGACGATCTCTTCGAGTTCATCCGGGACGCCCAGGACATCGACCTCGACCTCTCGGACCTGCCGTTCACCGTCACGGAGTTCTACACCCTACTGGGGTTCCCGGACTACCTGGCCGAGCGTGCTGCCGGCGATGCAGAAGCCAATGCCGCGTCACCGTTCGAGATCGACATGTGGACGCTGCATTCCGGCGCGACGTACGCGCTGACCCACTTCTTCCAAGGCAAGGAGGGCGCGTCACTGGACGGCTACGTTCGCACGGCCAACGACATTCTGTTCAACCCGGAGGGCACCATCGAGCGCGTCGAGCGAGCCTACGAGGAGCAGTTGGAAGCGGATGGCGATGATGGGTCGCAGGCATCACTCGCCGGTGAGCGGGCGCTCGCAAGCATCGAACGTGTCAGCGATGACCTACAGGACAAGGTCGACCAGTTCGAGGAGCGTGAGGACGCGCTCCGTGAGCGGTTCCAGGACGCGATGGCCTGATGTCGTGACGGTGATGTAGGCGACCGTCCTGTTTCCATAGCTCTCAAGCAGTGGAGGACACAGTAGAGAGTTTCACCAAGGTTTACACACCCTCCTTATTATTCAAGTATTAATGTCTGATATCCCTGCGAGCCATCCGGAGACGCCTGAAAAAGCTCGAGGGGTAGTTGAAGATCGTAGAGAGACGGTTCTAGAGGCGTACAAGAGCGAGAATGACTTCATTCAGGGGTTGGCAAAAAACTATGACCGGGACGTAAAGCGCGACCTAGATACGCCTGCGCAAGTCATCCCCGAACTCCTACAGAATGCTGACGACGTGGAAGAATGTCGGGCCGTCGAGATTCATCTTTCTGACGACGAACTGTGTATCCGAAATAACGGTCGACCTCTATTTGAAAATGAATTCAGAGCTCTCTGCCACATTGGAGAAAGTACGAAACAGGAGCCCGGCTATATCGGCCATTTCGGCCGCGGTTTCAAATCAGTATTCAGTGTCACCGACAACCCACAAATCCGTTCTGGGTATTTTCGTTTTCAGTTTCATCGAGACCGGTGCGTTCTTCCGGAACATCTCAACTCCGGTACAGACTCTGAGGAAATTACGTATGGATCCGGGACAGAAATCCGGCTCCCCCTGAAAGGTCTATCCGAACACGACCGGGGCCAGCTTGAGAGACAGATCGACGAGATCCAACGGTTGCTACCGTATCTGCGCCATATTACTGAAATCTTTGTCAACAACCGAGGGAATCAAACACACTATCGCCGAGAGAAAACTGACCGAGGTCCACTCACCGAGGTCGAGATTTACAGAGATGGATCCGTCACTGACTGTCGTCACATCTTTTCCGTTGAACGTGTTCCTCCTTCCGACGAGTTCGATGAACTGGTTGACCATCGGGATCTAGAAAACGTTGAAGCGTTCCGCGACGAGCCAGTTCCCATTCAGCTATCGGTTCCTGTAGATACGGATGGAAATCCCGTATCAACTGAGGATGCGGGACGTCTAGTCAATTTCTTTCCAACACGGCGGGATCTGGACTGTCCGTTCGACATCCAGGCCGATTTCCTCCTTGACTCAGACCGCACTGATCTCAAAAATACAGATGGTCCGTACAACAGTTGGATCTTCGAGCAAGTGGGGGACGCCTACGAGAAAGCAGTAGATCATTATCTCGACCAGAATCCCTCGTCAGATGCGTTTCTAGATATTCTTCCGACCCGTGTGGAACTCGAGCCATACCTCGATCAAGTGCGTGAGGATATGATCGATATCCTCCGGAGACGGCCATGTATCCCCACCCAGAGTTGCGAGTGGCACTCGCCTGACGAAATCATCGTGCCGAAGGACGACCTCGAGGCATATCTCTCGGAAAACGATCTTGAGCAAATACTAGACGAGAGGGTGCATTACCCCGACGATTCGCTTACTAAGAAGCAACTTGAGAGCTTGGTCAGAATCGGTCTACTAGAGGAGTTCTCTGTCGAAGATTTGGTCGAAAAGGGGCGTGGAAGCCAAATCTACCAGGAGAAATCACTCAACGAGCTTCTTCAATTAGTGGCGCTCTTTAACGAGCTTTGGGAAGAGACGTATAAATACGAATCACACTGGAAAGACGATAGACAGGAATTCATTTCGGCGCTCAAAGAAACGCCACTGATCCCAGTTCAAGGAGGTGGGACCGTGAGTGTCGAAAAATGCGATACAAGACCGGTCCTTCCGCCCGAGAAACAGGGTGGCGAATACGAGAGATTCATTGATCGAGTTACTCTCGTTGATCTTTCACCAGATACGGATGCGGCAGATGAAAGCGATCTCGATGCAGTCATTGAGAATGCTCGTTCGTTCTTCGAAGAGGTATTAGAACTTGAGGTGGTTTCAGAGGATTTCGTGATTACTGAGGTAATTGCGCCTGCCTTCAGGAATATAGCCGAAGAGACTGACGACACCCTCGACTCGTATCTCGAGTTTATTAGAGAGAGCCGGAGCAGGCAGCGGACAGCTATTAAGAATGATGCTTTCCGGTTCAGAACCAAGACCTCCGGAACCGGCGAGTCGAGCTATAGAGCCCCAGAGAGATTATTCATACCGGACGAGTACGGACTAGAGTATAGTCTCGAGGCCCTCCTCGAAGACGTTGAGGGGGCAGAGTTTGTAACGGCAGAATATCTCAATCCCAACGGCTCCAAACGACAGTGGCGGAGATTCCTGAAGGAGGCGGGAGTGAATCACAGACTCGAGGTAGAGGAACAATCACCATCGTCGCGGAAGAAGTTCAAGAATCGGACAGAGCTAAAGTCTTCCCTCGAATCGTCTGGTGATGCCTCGGCCACACCACCAGAGGCACCTATAAAATCGGGGAGTAGCTACGGCCGGTGGCTAAACGGCTATCGGTACGCTCTATCAGACTATTTGATCAGCGGAACATTCGAAAGGGTTCTCGAAATTATCCAAAAGGAAAAATCAGAGTCCAGAGCCCGACACCTGGCACACCTGCTCTCAGAGGAATGGGAGTATTACAGTAGTCGGGCTACGAGAACACTCTACTACGCAAATCGGCGAGGGAAAGGGAATCCCTATCGGGCAGATGAGAAGGAAACAAATTGCCCTTCCTCATTCATCAAGGCTGTCCGCGAAACACCATGGTGCCCGACAAAAGCGGGAATGCTTCGTCCCCCATCTACTCTTCTTGTCGAATCCCCACAAACGCAAGGGCAGAACAATGAGCGGTATATCGATGACGACCTCCCCTTTTCAGAAGAGATCTACGAGACAATTGGGACGCGGACTCGCCTAACCCCAGAGGCCGTACTCGACCTACTGACCCAGGCACCGGCAGTATGGGGGGACGATGATCCGAGCGTTATCCGATCAGAAATTATTTCGCAGGTGGATCAGCTCAAAGCAGAGCTAACTAACGAGCCCGAAGAGAAACGGCAGCAGATTATCGAAGAGCTTCGAGAAGCTCCGTTTATTTACGTTGAATCGGCACCAACGCAGTTCCGGACGCCGCAGGAAGTCGTACTTCAAGGCATCTCTCTCGACGATCGGTTCATCTCAATTTCGAATCTTTACGATCGACACCACGAGTTTTTCGTCGAACAGCTGGATGTACGCGAACGGGTGACACTTGAGGACTGTTTGAGATTCCTCGCGGAGTATTCTGGCGATGAGCTCTCCGAGGAACACCTCAAGGCATGGACCGAGGTAGTCCGCCAGTTCGTCAGCGAGATGGATTCACTGAGTACGGAAGAATTTCAGAATCTCAGTACCGTCAAGCAACTCACCGAGCAAGCAGTTATTCCTACACAAACCGGGGAGACAGCGCACCTCTCCGCTGTTGACTTCTTTTGCCCGAACAAAGAGTTCCTTGAAAACATCACGCAGAATATTTGCGCACGTACGATTCGGCAGCCAGAAGGGTCACAGATCTCCCAGGAACGCCTCACCACACTGTGGGAGAGACTGGGACTCGCAAACCTTCGGAACGAAGTTAGCCTTGATCTCGTCGATGATCCCGTTGGTCCTGATATTTCCGGCTCGAACCCGGCCAGAAATGATGAACGGCTGACGAAGCTGTTGGCTGTCTGCCGAATTTACCTCAATAAGCAAGATGACCCTGTAGACGAAAGCCTCGAAATCGTCGAGAAGCTCGCAGACTACCGGCTCTCAGAACATTCTGAGATACAAGGTCATTACACCCTTAAGGGGACCGTGATTTCGGACCCAATCTCAATAGCATCCTATATCGATCATCAAAACAGTCGATTGCTAAAGACCGAGGATATCGAGTCATACTATCACCTTGCCTCGGAATTAGCCAAGACGTTCCCTCTCGCTTCGAATTCACAGAAAGAACTGCAGTCTATTCTCACCGGTGCAGTCGGGACGGAAACCGCCCTTTTAGGGGCATATCTCGATAGTCAGGGGATCAGGACCGATGATGTGGACGACGCGATAAAAAGTATAGGCGAGACCGAAGCAGCAGAGGCAGACGATGGAGAACCCTCTCAAAACGAGCCTACATCAGAAACCGGCGATGGACAGCTCACCGCGGATACACCGGATTCGCAGGGATCCAAGAAGGAGAACAAAGCCGTCGAATCCGTGACCGGAGAGGAAGGGGTCGAAGGAGTGTCAAATAGCCAAACAAACGGGACTTCTAGGCCTGTATCCAATACCAGTCAATCATCAGGAGGAGCTTCAACAGCAGCGAGTGGGAACAGTTCGTATTCACAAACATCGGGAATCACCGGTAGCAATTCATCGGCGAACCGAAACACGGGAGAATCCACTTTCGAACCGGAAGTTTCTCCAGAAGATCTCGACAGTCAGACAGTAATCGAAAATCGTCCAGACAACATCAGCAGTTCAGGCTCGGGAAGCAACTCTGGCGGGGGTGGGGGTGGAGGTGGCGGACAAGCTGCGGAGGACATAGGACGGTATGGGGAAGAGTTCGTTGTAGCCGAGTTAGCCGCCATCGTGCGCGAAGAATTTTCTCCTGAACAGGTCAGCTGGTATTGGGATCCTGAATTCAGTACCATCGAAGACCAGATCGAGGCAGAGGATCTGGTGGAACCTGATTCAAAATTAAGCTCGGGTAAGTACAGCTGCAGCGAGCCAGGAATAGAGATCGAGCTCGAGGATCAAACCATTCGTATTCTCCACATCAGAGATGCGCGACTCGGGGCAGACATTTTGATTGAAGGCCTCTCGTTCAATGCCGAGCCTGAAGCAGGTAGACTACTAGCGCCGAAAGAAACCGCCCTAGATGCGGAAACCTGGATTGAGGTGAAATCAACACAGAACACGGGAGCAGAATTTCCACTGACCATCGGGGAATACGGTCGTGCACGAGAAAAAGGAGAAGACTATCATATCATTCGTCTATGCCAAGTCGGATCCGAGAAGATGTACGTCGACAGACTGTTGACCGATTTAGGGATGCTATTGGAAAGAAACGATGTGAAAATCGATGCTGACTCACTCCAGCTTAGTTACTGATATATCGTACCTGAGAGTACCGATGCTGTCCGTGGATCCTGCAGCTATGAATACTACTTTTCCTACTGCCACCGGAAACAACCTCGAAGAAATCGGGAAAGAGCATCACCTGCTCGCCGGCGTAAACTCTACCAAGCTGAACAACCAGCCCACCCACAAGGACCGCCGCGCACAATCCATATAGCGGCTAAGGCACTACGACTTGGTAATGGACGAGTCATCTTCCGCACAGACACAATCTCGCATCTACACGGCGCCGCGAACAGACATCTCGCAGAACCAGGGCAAGTTCCGGATCCATTTCAATTTCCCCGGCCGTGCCGTCCCCGACCACAACGACCACGGCTACGGCCCGCTCGCGACTGTCGTCGAGTCGTTCATGGATCCCGGAACGCTGATCCGGATGCACCAGCACCGCAACGAGGAGATCATCTCCTGGGTTCCCGAGGGCGTGATGCGCCACGACGACCGCCAAGGGAACGAACTCGTCACCGATCCCGACCACCTGATGGTGATGAACGCCGGCAGCGGTTTCTGGCATGCCGAAGAGACGCTCGCGGACGACCCGCCGCTACGGATGCTCCAGATATTCGTACGGCCGCACAGCCTCAACCTCGAACCCAATATCCAGCACGAGCCGATCCCCGACTCAGTCGCCGGCGAGTGGCGGCATCTGTTCGGTCCCGAGGGGACTGACGCCCCACTCTACGTCCGCAACAACGTCGACTTTTACGACTGCCGCCTCAACGCCGGCACCACGACCACGCTCCCGTCGCGACCGGGCTGGCACACCTATCTATACGTCTTCGAAGGTGCCGTCAAGGTCGGCAATAAACCGGTCGGGTTCACTGAGAGCGCACTCGTGACTGGCGGCGACGACATGGCTGTCACTGCAACCGAGGACTCGACCATCGTCGCGTTCAGCATCGAGCCCGACGCGCCGGTCACTCGCCAGGGCACGATCGGCCGCTGAGACACCAGCGAGCCAGAGTGGTGTTTTTGTCCGCCCTGAGTGGGTGAGGGCTTCATCGAGAGCTCTCACAGTCAGGTGGTTTCCGTGAGTCAACAACAGTCAACGACCGATGTGTCAATCGACGATATTCCAGTCGATATCGCGAACACGCAATCAGGTGACGTCGATCCCAGCGATGTTCCTGACAAAATTGAGTCCATCACCCGAGGGCTCGCCGGTGAGCAGCCGCCGACGAATCCCATAGTGGTTCTCAAAGCGGCCCGGTGGTGGTATCTACACGGCAAGGGCGGGACAGATCCCGCCTTCCAGTGGGCCATCGAGTGGACGCGTCATCTTGCGACCGACACGCCCAGTGACGTCGAGCGGTTCGACGAGTTCCTTGAGTACCTCGTCACGGTCGGCTTCGCTGACGAACGCCACGAACTCCGCTGACCGACAGAGCGGTTTTTTGAACCCCCCTGAGGGGTGCGGCGCGGTCTGAACAGACGCAGTCGCCGTGACCTTGATTCGGTGAACACAATGGCTACGACCAGTGATTCGTCGGTCTCCTTCAACCAGACCGACACACGATCCGACGAGATGAACAGTACCATCGAACAGTGGATCGACGACCTCGTCGCCGGCGTCGACGATGCGCAGGCCAGCGAAGAGTTCCAGGAGTGGCTCGATGTCCAGAGTCGCTTCCACGACTACTCCTACCGGAACACACTCCTGATCAAGCGGCAGTGTCCCGAGGCGACCCGGGTGGCGGGCTACCGGACGTGGCAGGAGGAGTTCGACCGCCACGTCAAGGAGGGCGAGTCGGCCATCTGGATTTGGGCACCGATCATCACCAAGCAGTGCCCGGAGTGCGAGAACTCGCCGAGCTACCACGAGGACAGCGACTGTGAGTACGACGAGACGCCGCCCGAGGAGTGGTCCGAGGGCCTGGTCGGGTTCAAGCCTGCGCCGGTATTCGACGTCTCCCAGACCGAAGGTGAGCCGCTTCCCGACCTGGACACGGAAGCGACCGGGGACCCCGACGACCTCGTCGAACAGTTGACTGCCGCCGCTGATGAACTCGGTGTGACGGTGCGAATCGTTCCAGCCGAGGAGTGGACCCACGGCGAGGCGAAGGGCATCTGCGAGCAGCTGAGTCTCGTCGATATGCAACCGCGGGTTGAGGTGCGTGATCGGGAGAATGAGGCCGACCTTGCGCGGACACTAATTCACGAGTACGCACACGCCCTGCTCCACTTCGATGTCGACGACGACACCGAGCGGGCGAAACGCGAAGTCGAGGCCGAAGCCGTCGCGTACGTCGTCGGGCGCTACTGCGGGCTCGACACTAGCGGATCGGCGTTCTACCTCGCTGCGTGGGAGTCGGACGATCCCGAGATCGTTCGCGACCGTCTCGACCGGATCAGTTCCACAGTAGAAGAGCTCATCGACGTGCTCGAAGACGGCGCTTGAATCCTTAACCAACACTCGATTCTACGCCCCCAATTCCGTTGGTTAAATCTGCGCGTCTCCGTCGTCCGCGGTAGTCGCAAGGCTAAAGCAGGCCCGTGTTTATACTCTATGTAAGAAACGCAGGTATGAGTGCCATAGAACAAACGCAAAATATACGCCAGGGTCTCTCGACTCGAGAAAGTCGACTCCTTGCCCGACTCGCTGGCGCGGGTCACCAGATCATCTCCGTCGACGACATCGAGACGACGCTGGAGGTCCCCCCAAACACCGCCCGCGAGATCGCCTCCCGGCTCACCGAGAAGGGCTGGCTCGACCGGCTCTTCCCGGGTACGTATCTCATCATTCCACTCACTGCCGGCGAGGAGGCCGTGTACACGACCCACGAGTACCTCATCGCTGCCCACGTCGCCGAGCCGATGTACATCGGCTACTACAGCGCCCTCAGCCACCACGGACTGACCGAACAGGTTCCTCGGACGGTGTACGTCGTCACGCCGACCCGAGCGCAAAGCCGGGAGATCCACGGCGTCCCGTACCGCGTCACGACAGTCACCGAGCGGAAGTTCTTCGGCGTTGAGCCGACATCCATCGAGGGTACGACCGTTCAGGTCAGCAACCTGGAGAAGACGCTGGTCGACTGTGCGGACCACCCCGAGTTCTGTGGTGGTCTTCGGAAACTTGCGACCGCGATGCGCACCGCCGACGAACGGGGTTGCGACTGGGACACGGTCGGCGAGTACCTCGAGCGCCTCGACAACGGCGCTGCGACCAAGCGGATCGTCTACCTCGCCGACCAGCTCGACATCGACCTCCCCGCCCGCGAAGAACTCGTTGCGTCGTTCACGAGTGGGTACTCGCTGCTGGACCCGACGCGGCCCGACACCGGATCAACCGACAGCACGTATCGCCTCCAGATCAACGTCGAGCCAGCCACGCTGGAGCCGACGGAGTCGTAAGCTTCCCCACCCTACTCGCACACGGCTTCGCCGTTCGCTTCTTCAAAGGTGGAGCTTTCGCGTGGACTTCCGCTCTGGCCGGAATCCCCGGCAGGAGGTTCATATTCTCCGTTCGCGTTCAACGTCCCACGATTCAAGCGCACGCCTACGGGTGCGCCTCCGCCGTCCCCAGTTTGGTTACGACGGAGATACCGCAGTCCGATGTTTTTAGCCGCGTTGTAGTCGGCGTGGTTCTCGTAGCCGCATTTCAGACACGTGAAGTCCTCGCTCTCGCGGTTCTCCGGGTGTATGAACCCACACGTCGAACATCGCCGTGAGGTGTTCGCCGGGTCTACCTGCTCAACGGCGATACCGAGTGGCTCGGCCTTGTATTCGACGTACTCGTACAGTCGCTCGAAGGCCCACTCGTGGCCCCACGACGCACCGGACAGTCGGTCACGGAGCCGGTTAACTCCTCGAACGCGATGACCGTACAGCCGCTCTCAGCAGCTTCTGCGATGATACCATTCCCAATTCGGTGGAGCATCATCGTGAACCGACCCGTCTCTTTCCGACCGACTGCCTGTATGTTCTCGTGAGCGTGGCGACTTCCACATCGTTGGAGTGATGCCCGCCGCTTCCTGTACTCTCGCCGCCAGTGGTCAAACTCGTGACCACTCCAGAACACCCCTGTCGAAGTGACTGCGAGTTGGTTCACGCCGAGATCAACGCCGAGGACTGTGCTGTGCTCGGTCACCGCCTGTTCCGGCGTGTCAGTCTCCATCTCCGCCTTTGTTCGAAGATGAAGGATCCATTCACTGCCTCTGTGGTGCAGTTCCGCGCCCGTCACTTCGTAGTCGTCGTTGGGGAGATACCTGCTGTGTGGCGTGTCGCGATCCCCGTCTGGCAGGATGTACTCGATTTCGATACGCCCGTCAACAGTTGCCAGCGAGACGTACTCGTCATGGAAGGTCGCGCATCGCTTGTCGTAAACGATAGTCGGGGTCGAGAAGTGCGGTTTCCCCGCGTACTCGCCTTGCTTCCAACGGGCGACGGCGCTCTATACAGCGTCGGCGGCCTTGTTGCGAGCGTTCTGGACGAGATTGGCGTGTAATCGCGTCTGGTCACGCACGTCGCCGTAGGTTTCCTCCTGTACCTGGGCCTTGCTTGTCGTTTTGTATTCGCCCTGCCAAGCGTGATCAACAATGTAGTTGGCGGCCCACAGAAATTCATCGACGGTTTCACGGAGAAGTGCGGCGTCGTCACTGTCTACGTTGAGTTTGATCGGGACGGTCCGCCGCACCCCCATATGTCAGATGTATACCTAATAGTTTATAAATACTGGGAGGGAGAACGGCAACAGTCTGTCAAATGCGGTGGACTTGTCGACTTCTTATCCGGCCTACTCGTTCGCTTCGCCCACTCCTTGAGGCTGGAGGGTCCGACTCGGATACGCTGACCAAGGTACGAAGTCGGCGTACCTTCTTTGTAGCGTCGAGAACGGTGCTGTTCGACGACGAACTATGGGTTTGTGCCACCATCGACGGCGTCGAGATCGGGCTCGTCGAACTCGAGTGCGTTCGCGACAGCGTCGGGAAGCTCCGGGCGAGGCGCCGATTCGTGGCGCTCAATTTTTTCGGTCTTCCGCGTGCTTTCGTAGAGAGCGCGTGCGACCGGAAGCCCACGGAGATACTTGTAGTCGTGGAGGACCTCAACGCCCCGCTCTGTGAATCCGTAGAACTGGGAGGGGAGATCACGTTTTCCCTCGCTTGGTTCATACGTGTAGCGTGCGAGGAGCCCGGCGTCAATCAACGTCTCCAGCTGGTCTTTGATAGCTGCTTGGCTCTTCCCAGTCATGTACTCGAGTTCGGCGAGCGACATCAGATGGGCGGGATGGCCCAGCAGCTCCTGGATGATGAGATGGCGCGTATCCTGGGACAGCAGCTTGAACAGCCGCTGCTGTTCCGCGAACGGCCCTGCATCGGTCGCACCAGTGTCGGTTTCGCTCATACGTGCGGGTACGAGGTAGAGCGCTATAACAGTTAGGGCCATCCAAGTTGGTTAATCTAGAAAAAACCAAAGTGGTTCAGAAGGAATAAGGTGGTGTGATTTGAATCGGCAGCTAATGACTGACCCAAGCCCGCCGCCGGACGCTGGGGAAATTATGACCGTCGTTCACGAGGCCGTCGGGGGCATCGAACTGGAGCCCGCAGAGAAACGAGAAATCTGGCGGTTCACCCAGCGTGAACTGCCGTATCTCTGGAGTCAGCGGACATCGTATTTCATCTTGGGGAGCTATCGCGACCCCTATATCCGCCGGCTTCGCGCCGTCCAGAACGAACTCACGAAACAGCTCGGTGCCTATCCGTTCATCATGGGTGATCTCCTCGAACTCCCGACTGACCGACTCAATACGTTCGATATCATGTTTTCGTTGCTCGCGACATACAGCGACTACATCGTCGGTGTCTTCGAGAAGGAGAGTGGTGGGGAGGCACCTGAATTGGGCGAGATCGATGACCCACCGTATTTCGACAAGTCGTACGTGTTTCCACGTGATTACGTGTGGGTGACCGACGAGAACCTTGACTCGACACAGCACGTCGTTCAGGCCGCCCTTGAGATTGCGTTCGCAGACGATTTGGCGGCGGATGAAGTCCAAGCAAACGTCGAGTCGCTCGTTGATCGCGCGCAAGAGAGCGGTCTCGACATCGACGAACAGGATGTTTGGGGTGTGATCGACGACCGGGCAGATGAGGACGAAGAGCCGGCAACGTACAGTTGGGTCCATCTCAACAAATTCCGTAAATTCGAACTCCACGAACGGTGCTTCCCGTGGGCGACAGAGGACGAACTTCGAACTGAGGTTGACGAACTCCCGTCCCCGACGCCACGTCCGGAGTGGGAAGAGCGTGAGGACCAGTGAATTATCCTGTCCTACTTGCTTGGCGGTACACTCATCATAGTGAGTCGGCTCGGTAGTTTACTCTCGGGTAAACTACTTTACTACGCCCGGTCGAATACATCGTTATGGAGGCTGGTTCGGGTGTCGGTGACGACACGACACCACGAGAAGTCATCCACTTCATTACACAGCAGACACGGTTTTCGCTTATCAGCGATATTCTCGCTCATCCCCAACAGCTCCCATCGATGTACGAACTCGAGGAACTCAACCCCAGCGTGAGTGACGCCACTGTCTACAAGCACATCCAGAAGCTGATCGGTGAGGGTATCGTAAAGGAGGTCGCCCTGGGCGACGACCAGCGCCGACAGGGCTACCCCTGGAAGTTCTACGGACTCACGGAGGAGGGCCGGGAGTTCCTGGAGGAGCACAACCTGCTGGCCGCTGAAGAGACGCTCCAGCAAATCTACGACACCATCTCCGACAAGCCCGAGAAGATGATCAAGTACGAGAACGCCCCCCGTCCCGACGGCGTCTAACGGCACGGTCTATTTCTGAATAGTTTGCTATTCGCACTCTTTAGCCCGTGACGGGACGATATCTGATTAACCAACAAATCTATGCCGATACGCGCTCTGTTGGTTAATACGAGGCGACCGCTGATGTCCTACGAGCCACCGACGCCGCCGGCGGAGCTCCCGACAGACCTCGTCAACACGGTCAATGGATACTCCCCGGACCAACTCCAGCACGTCGCCCACTACGCGGAGGCATTGGCTGAACACAAGGAACGTGAGGCGCGCCTCGAGGAGGAGTCAGAAGACTCCGAGGTCAAAGCGCGACCTGACGACTTGCCCGATGAAGTGCCCATAAAGGCGACAATCACGATCAAAGAGATCAACGACAATCGATACTACTACTGGCAGTGGCGGGATGGCGACAAAATCCGATCAAAATACAAAGGACCCGTCAGCCCCGATTAGAATGCCATTTCTTCGGAATTAGACTTCCTCAAACCGCTCAACAATCGAGATAGCCCGTTCAAGTGCCTCACCAACTACGGGACTCCGATTGTCGACGAACAACGCTTCGTCCTGCCAGTGTTTCCCGGATTTATTCTCCCAGACGCCGTAGAGCGTCAGTTTCGGCAACTGAAGGACGCCGAATTGGACCGCGAGAATGTACAGCAGCGTCGTCAATCCCCGCCACGGCACGGTCGTTTTTCGAGGTAAGTCGACCGGGAAGGTGACATGTTGGGCCCGAAGACCGACGTCCTGAGTGTTGTCGATGAACGCATAGTCGTTGCTAAAGAGCAACACTCGCTTTCGATTACCCTGGTCGTACTCGCGATAGGCCTGAATAATCGCTGCGTCGCCTTTCTCAACGTCGCCGTCTTCTCCGGGAACAAGGTCTGTTCGCCGGCGTGAGGCCAACCGGCGAAACTCATACAGGCCCAAGAATCCCTCACGGTTGCTCCCTGCAGGTTGGTTCTGTAACCGAGCAAACTCCTCGCCGAAGGCCGCTGTCAAATCCGCCGTATCGTAGTGGTTGTAGTACCAATCGAGTTCTTTCTTGACGCCTTTCGAGAGTGCATATCCCATCGTCGGCCGTCGGTTGGCTCCATCGCGAGACCCTGAAACCGGGTCGATATCGAGTGCCTCGGTGAGTCGAAACCCCATCAGATTCGTATCGAGCCCAATCATCACCGGATCGTGGCCCGCCTCAAGATCCGGGTAACCATGCTGCTGTACAAACTCAGCGATCGCATCAGCGTTTTCCGGTGGCACCAACCCACTACCAACGAAAGCGCGAACGTAGCTGTTCGCGTCAGGTAAGTCATTGTACGCTCTTGGACCGTATTCGAGTTCGATTGTTTCCCGAGCATCCCGATAGGTCACAGCGCCTTTCGTGAAGCGAACGGTTGCTTGCCCTGCGGCTTCGAGTTCAATGCGGAGCAGTTCGCCGATGTCGTCGCAGGGATGTTTGACCGGGATCGAGGACACACCACTGTCATAGAGCGCGTTGAGAAGAGTGACGAGGTGGTCACGCTGGATGTACATTAGACCACCTCCGTGAAATCGACGAGGTCAACGTTCGTTCGCGGAATGTCGGGATAGCACCGGCCATACGCCGTCGACTGAAGATGGAGGTAAAAGACGTGATCGGCGCCATGCTTGAGGCCCGCTTGGAACGCGATAGCCGACATGAATTTCCGACCCGGCGTGATGTCTATCGCAACAGTGTCGTCGGTCGTGCCGGTCGCAATGCTGTCGACGAAAAACGAGGCGATAGCTCCGTAGTTGGTTTCAGCCTTTAGCCGATGCGTATCGACAGTAGCTGTTGTGTCGTAGGTCGCGACGACGTCCTCGAGCAGCGAGACCAACGACGGCGTTACATGATCAAGACCAGGATTCGTGAGTAGATGAATTTCATCCGGCACGAAGTGGTCGTCGCAGGCTGCAAGCAAGGGTTGACGACCGCCTCGGTCGTTGGACTTGCAATCGTGAGCCAAATCGTCGCCATTCTTTCTGTTGACGCCGCGATAGTATGTGAATCTTCGGCGAATTCGAGACACTGGACTACTTGCGAACACATCGATAGAGGGGTGTGTTTAGGGCAACTACCGGAGGTGAACACATCGATAGAGGGGTGTCCCTACCCGACAGCCAATCTCCAGTTGAACAGCCACCATTCGATGTTCCCTGAAACCCTGATTTCGAGATATACGGAGTGTTTCGAGGGGATTTACATATCGATAGAGGGGTGTTTGGGAGACCCTTGAGGTGATTTGGAAATCACAGATTTTCACTCAACCACCGTGTGTCACGATAACAGCCAAACTATACACATCGATAGAGGGGTGTGTCGAAACAAAACCGCGACAAGGGAGACGGTCCGTGTCAGGCTTCGTTGCGAATCTGGGCGTTGACGACTGATTCAACTTCAGATGAGGCAACCATGTCGATCTTGGAGTCTTCACGAAGCGTTTCGAGAATTGTCTCTGGACGCTCACCGAATTGGAACTCGAGAAACATCCCCGAACCGGGACCGTGGCTCCGACGTTCGAAATTCACCAGCGAGTACCTAGTCAGCTCTGTTTCTCATTCACACCAGATTTCCGGTGAACGATCCATAGTCAATTCTTAGGTTATCGCTCCAAAATCTCTACGCGAAAATTGCCATAATTCGACCGCGGACACCAGTTGTTCGGTAAAATACATCGCAGCAAACACGAAGGGGAGACACCACGTTTCCGGTGTAAGTTATCTTGAATAGGGCTAGCAATGCTGTTTACGGGTTTGCGTGTGAATCTATTACAATTCTGGCGTAAACCGGGGCCATATCCACACACACCGGGTTTCCGGTGAAAATGAAGCCAGTGTTACAACTGGAGATTGTATCAAAAAGGAAGTACCGCAGACACTGGCCTAGCAAGACAAAAGTTGTGGGATGAAGCCAACAGTCGAGACCTATTCACTCAGAATCAAGGCTCCCCGAGAGGACACTCTGGATGACTTCCGGGTCTTCAAGCAGTTGGTGTTCGGTGTAGCTACCTTCAGCACTACCACCGGAGCATCGAGATTGCTCGGTAACATCCAAGAACGCATGTTCTTTCAGGAGGTCACGAACCCGACGCAACGAAAGTCCCTCGGAGCCCTCCTGTCGGCAAATTTGCTCATATAAATCGTAGATAGCAGTGGTTCTGAATCCCTCTTTTTTCGGTGAATTAAGCGAGAGGATTGTCAACGCTTGTAGTACATATCGTGAGTGGGGTGTCGAACCTCGAATGAGTTCACGGAACCGATCGGTTTCTGCCTGGTCACGAGCTCTATCGACGAACTCCTCACGGACGACCTCTGCCTCCTCGGATTGTGCGATCTCGCCGGCGTATCGGAGGATGTCAATTGCCTTGCGTGCATCCCCGTGTTCGCGAGCGGCCAGTGCTGCAGTGCGAGAAATCACGCTCTCGTCTAGGACACCGTCGCGGAAGGCATCCCGTCGTGCTTCCATGATATCATTCAGTTGTCCGGCATCGTATGGTGGGAAGACAAACTCACGCTCACAGAGACTACTTTTAACACGCTCGTCCATTCGATCTTTGTACCGAATCTTGTTGCTAATCCCAATCACGCCGATCTTACAACTCTCGATTTTTCCCGCTTCTCCCGCTCGTGAGAGCTGCATCAGGATGCTGTCGTCGTCGAGTTTGTCGATTTCATCAAGGATGATTAACGCAACGTCGTGCTGCTCATCCAGGATTTTCCAGAGCCGCTTGTAGTACGTCGCGGTACTGATTCCCTTATCTGGGATGTTAACGCCAGTCGTGTCAGGGTCGTTGAGTTTACTAGCGATGGTTTGAACAGCCTGTGTTTCAGTTGTATCCTGTGCACAGTCAACGTAGGCAGTCTTCGCGTTAACGTTCTCCTCGGCAGCAGTTTCGACAAGTCGTGTTGAGACGTATTTTGCACACAAAGATTTCCCAGTCCCCGTCTTACCGTAAATAAGAACGTTGCTCGGACTCTGGCCAAAGATAGCCGGATTCACTGCATTTGCGAGTTTACTAATCTCGTCGTCTCGCCCAACGATGCGTCCCTCATCCGGGAGATGGTTAATTTCTAAGAGTTCCTTGTTCACGAAGATCGGATCTTCCCGGGTGAATAGTTCGTCAGACTGAGACATACTCGTTGACACCGAGTTTCCGGTGAAACGACTTGAAGCTTCCCCCGAGACACACACACCGGGTTTCCGGTGAAACCCGAATTATGAGTGTATCTACTCCAGATGAAAGAGGGGTATCGAGGGATCGGAAAGACGGTTAGAATCGCAACTCAGTACGAAACAGAGCATGTTACGGCCTGTTCAATGGACGGAGTCCATCCATTGGCTTGGCAGATCCCAGCTGAAGAGGTTTCCAGGACTCGTGTTAGGACAGAAGCTGTAGAACCAGAGAAAGCAGACGAATGCGAATGTTCACGCCCGCAAGTAGCAAGAGTCGGTTAGATCAACTGGAGCTTGAAGACGACAGTTGTCGTCTTCATTCTTTGCTGACGATGAGGTTAGTGGTCGGTACTCAGGTAATAGTAATAAAACTATGTCAGACATACATCTAGGAAAGAATAGTTATACAACCACTACCACAGCGCTATACTGTAGGTACAGCGCCTTTTGATAGGCATTTCACCGGAAACGTGGTGTGTGTGTGTCGGAGTCGATTCTTAGGATATCCCGAGCTATCATCTTGACCCAGCGGGCCTCTTGACTCGATACACCGGAAACGTGGTGTGTCTCTTCGACCGCCCAATAGACGTAGCACCGTTAACCAACGATGCAGGACAACCGTCAATACTGTTGGTTAAACACGAGTTACAGAGTTGGCCCTCGGATATTTCACCGGAAACCCGGTGTCCCTTCTGGGGGACTTCGGGGGTACGGCAATTGCCATACCCGTGCTTGCTCTTCCTCGTGGAACTGTCTCCACTAATACGATAAGATTTGGTCACTACCCATGCTGCCCGACATTTCGAAAAAACGCCACATCCATTAACCAACAGAGTTGCTCACTGTGTCCGTTATGTTGGTTAACTCCCGCCGACAAAGTCTATCGACCGACAAAGCAGGCAGAGCGCACGGCCGTTATCGAAAGATAGTGACCGTTTGCGTCTCTCTTCTTTTAGCCCAGCTATACACCTTCGTGAGGGGTGGCAAGTGGAGGGATGACGTCACTCCTCGTCCAACAGGAAGGTCCGGACATCGGGAACCGTCCGCTTCGGGTCTTCTTCCATCGGGATGTGGCCTAACCCCTGGTAGACAACGAGTTCGGCATCCGAAATTTCACGAGCGAACCGCTCCCCGTGTGCTGGCGGAATTACCACGTCCTCGCTACCCCACAGTACAAGCGTCGGTGCGTCGACCCGCGGGACGTCGGCGCTCCGATCGCCGGTCTGGACGTCCAGATTAGCGATTGCATCGCGGTTCCCCGCTCGCAGAAGTAGTTCATGATAGCGAGTCACAGCCTCGGGTACTATTCGCGCAGGGTTGCCGTATGCCTTCCGAACGACCACCTCCGTCAACGGTCGGGGAGTGAAGTACTGGAGCGGCCACGAGAGCGGGCCAAGGTCCCGTATTCGCCGCAGCCACCGCGTCTCCTTACGTGGATAGCCTGCGGCGCCGATTAACACCAGACGGTCGACGCGGTTGGGGTAGTCAACAGCGAACCGCCAAGCGATCTCACCACCCCGGGAACTCCCCGCCAGCGACGCTCGCTCGATTCCAATGGCATCGAGGAAGGCGGCGAGAAAGTTGACGGTCTCTTGGATTCCGTTGCGTCCTTCCGGGTGGGGACCGGTGAGCCCGAACCCCGGAAGGTCGAGGCTTACGACCCGCATCGCGCTGGATAGTTCGTCGGTCCACCCTTCCCAGGTATGGAGCGACGCGAAGACCCCATGGCAACACACCAGCGTCGGGGCGTTTGGGTCCTCGGGCCCGGTGTCGCGGTAGTGAACAGTTAGCCCGTCGACAGTCACGAACTCCGATTCCGGATACGTGTACCGCTCGCGGAGCTTCTCCGGATCCCGGTCCGATTCGTAGCCCGCATACAACGCTAGACCCAGCATGCCGGCCGCAACTGACCTGCGGCCCCACCGACTGACTTTCCTCGCAGTACTCCTAGTCCCACCGTCTCGTTTTTCGGTCCTTTCCCTAGAGGCCGGATGGTCCATGACGCTAAGACGGCGACTAGTCACATGTGCTTGGGGGATTCTGGAACGATCCATCGGAATACGGTCTGTGTCGCGTAGGAAATATGTGGTGAACATACTCGGTGAATATACACGTTGAACATGGACGATGAACATACATGGTGAGTATGTGGGATGAATATATTAGATGAACATACTAACGCTCCTCCATCATCCGTTCTGGCGAAGCTCAGGCACTTGAATCACCGAACGACTCGTTGAACGTCGTCTGTCGACAACTGGGACCCGAACGTTGCCGGGTGCGGAGCGAGTCTCGGTACTCCATCGCGAGTACACCCAAAGCCAGTAGGAGTACACCGAATACAAGGAGTTCACCAAAGACCGGGATTTCCCCTAAAAATTAGATTTTGTGGAGCGAACACCGAGCGAGTTGGTGAAGCTCGATATTCGGCTCCATCCATCAGTACTATCATCCTCAAATATAATATATTAAATTGATATATTTGGTGTTAAACGGCCATGAATATCCGTTCATAATTGGGTACAGAAGACCGATCTACAGTTGGCCGACGTTGCCAGTGCGGATCACGTTACGCTCGACGAAGCCGTGACCTGAATCAATGATCAGCAGTTTTGACTGTACGTTGCTGTCGATTCAGAAACGAACAAATTCCTATATTTGCGGCTATATACGGCCACTAAGACCGAATTAACATAGCGGTCACTGTGAGAGATTCAGGAGAAACATGACCTCTCCGATGCCGTGTTTCTTGCCGATTACACTCAATATCTAGTGGCGGCCCTCCTCGGGGTAGGGCTCCGATTTCAGAGAATTCCTCATGGAAACCGGGATGCTGTTAAATATAATTTTACGATATAAATTGGTACACTTATTTGATTACTAATATTTCTACCACGTACAGCCGCCGACGGCAGAAACATGGCTGCAAGTCTTTGATGTCTAGTGATGTTCGCTTAACTAAACACAACAATTCTATCGAAAAGAAAATTCTTCCGTCTGCCTGAAAATTCAATCGACGAAATTAGCGGTTCTCCTTGTACTCGGCAACGACCTCCTGCATCGACTGCTTGCCGTCGCCGAACAGCATCACCGTATTATCCCGAGCGAACAGGGGATTCGGGATACCCGAGAAGCCAGGGCTGAGACTCCGCTTGTTGACGACGACGGTGCCGGCTTCGTAGACGTTCAACACTGGCATCCCGGAGATGGGGCTGCCATCGGCCTCGTTGGCCCGCGGATTCACAACGTCGTTCGCGCCGATGACGATAACGACGTCCGTCTGGGAGAACGTCGGATTAATTTCCTCGAGTTCTTTCATCTTGTCGTAGGGGACGTCCGCCTCGGCCAGCAGCACGTTCATGTGGCCGGGCATTCGGCCAGCGACGGGGTGAATGCCGAACTCCACCTCGACGCCGTCCTCATCGAGTAGCTCGGCGAATTCGGCGACAGCGTGCTGGGCCTGCGCGACTGCCATCCCGTAACCGGGCACGATGACGACGCGTTTGGCCGTATCGAGCAGCATTTCGAGTTCCTCTGGGGATGTCTCGGTGATGTTGCCCTCGTAGATGTCGTCCATCTCCTCCGAGGTGGCCTCCTCGCCGAAGCCGCCGAACAGCACATTGGCGAGCGACCGGTTCATCGACTCACACATGATGACCGTGAGGATCATCCCGGCAGCGCCCACGAGCGTCCCGGCGATAATCAGCGCGGTGTTGCTCAAGACGAAGCCGGTCCCTGCGGCGGCCAGCCCGGAGTAGGCGTTCAGCAATGCGATGACGACCGGCATGTCGGCGCCGCCGATCGAGATGACGAGCATCACGCCGAGGATCGATGCGGCGGCGATGAGTACCCAGAACGCCGGGACGACCGCCCCTTGGAGGACGCCCGCCAGCAGATCGGGCTGGATGACGATGTAGGCGCCTGCGAGGACGGCAACCCCGAGTAACAGGGCCTTGACGACGTGTTCGCCGGTGTAGCGGATAGCTGATCCGGAGATTAGGCCGTGGAGTTTCCCGGCGGCGACCATACTCCCGGTGAACGTGACGGCGCCGATAATCCCCGAGGCGGCGGCCGCGATGGCCAGGTCTCCCGGGAACGCCCCGGCAGTCGTCGTCTGAAACTCAATCAACTCTGCACCAGCGACGAGTGCAGAGGCACCGCCGCCGAAGCCGTTGAAGACGCCGACGAGTTGCGGCATTTCGGTCATCTCTACCTTAATTGCAAGGCCGGCACCAACGAGTCCGCCGACCGCAAGCCCGCCGATCAGCACTGCTGGCGAAAGAATCTCGAACCACAGCACTGTGGCGGTAACGGCGATTAGCATCCCGCCGGCCGATGTGAGGTTCCCCCGGACCGCGGTTCTGGGATGGGTCATGTCGCGGAGCCCCTGGATAAACAGGATTGCTGCCAGCAGGTAGATTAGCCGGAGAATCGATTCGGAGAACAACTCGACCATCCTACCGACCCCCTCCGTGGAAGTCCTCGAGCATGAAGTGGCTCACGAGGTAGCCGCCGACGACGTTGATGGTCGCCATGACGACCGCTAGGAACCCCAGTACCGTTGCCACTGTCGTGGAACCGGAGCCAGCGACCACGACCGCACCGACGAGCGTAATCCCCGTGATGGCGTTGGCTCCGGACATCAGGGGCGTGTGCAGCGTCGCCGGGATCTTCGTTATGACCGAGTAGCCGAGGAACGCCGCCAAGACGAACAGTGTCAGGTGGGTAATGATGTCGGCCACGGCTATGCACCTCCCTCCAGGCGGACTACTGTATCCACGGACGCGTCAGCTCTCTCTGCCGCCGGTGACCGGTCAATCTTCATCATCGACCTCCACATCGGCGGCCTCCTCGTCGGAACCGTCGTTCTGCTCATCCTCGGACGCTTCGTCCGGGTCGGGCCGCTCTGCCGGGTGGGTCCACTGCACCTCCCCGGCGTGGGTGAGCATTGTCGAGTCCACGATTTCGTCGTCGGTGTCGATCTCGCCGGTGTCATCGTCGTAAAGATTCTCCAGGAAGTTCGCGATGTTGTTGCTGTATAGCTGGCTGGCGTGGTGGGAGACGGTCGCGGGCAGATTCGTCGGCCCGTGAATCGTGACGCCATCGTGTTCGACCGTCTCGTCTGGAACGGTGAGTTCGCAATTCCCTCCCGTCGCGGCCGACAGGTCGATGATTACTGACCCGGAATCCATTCCTTCTACCATCTCGGTGGTCACCAGCTCCGGGGCGGGCCTACCGGGGACAGCGGCGGTCGTGATGACGACGTCGGACTCTCCGACGACGCGGGTCAACTCCTTGCGCTGTTGTTCGAGGAACTCGTCGTCCATCTCCCGAGCGTACCCCTCTTCGTCGCCGGACCCCTCGGTCTCGAGGTCGAGTTCGACGAAGTCGGCACCGAGGCTCTCAACCTCCTGTTTGACCTCTAATCGGATGTCGTAGCCACGGACGGAGGCGCCGAGACGGTCGGCGGTTGCGATGGCCTGCAGCCCTGCAACACCGGCGCCGACGACGAACACCTCCGCTGGCTGGACGGTTCCGGCGGCAGTCATCTGCAGCGGGTACATCTTCGGGAGCGCCTCGGCGGCCACGATCGCCGACTTGTAGCCGCCGATACTCGCCTGAGAGGTCAGCGCGTCCATGCTCTGTGCCCGGCTGATTCGCGGGATGAGCTCCAAGGCGAGGGTGGTGACGCCGCGGTCGGCCAGATCCTCTAGCTCCTCATCAAGTTCATAGGGGCCGAGCTGACCGACGACGATCTGCCCCTCCGTGTAGGGGTCGACGTCGCCGGGGGTAGCCCCGAGCGCACGGACCTGCACCACGATGTCCGCGCGCTCAAAAACGGTCTCGCGGTCGTCGACGATTTCACAGCCGACCTCGCGGTAGTCGGCGTCGGACCAGTCAGAGCCTTCGCCGGCACCCGCGGCGACGCAGACCTCGTGTCCGTCTTCGATGAGGTCCTCGGCGACGGAGGGAACAAGCGCGACCCGCGTCTCATCTCCAGCGGTCTCCCAGGGAACTCCGATTATCACGCCCCATCACCCGGTAGGGGATTTCGATGGCAATAATCTGGAATCTGTGTCCCACACATGTTACTTACCGTATGTTTCATTCATCTTTGTTTTGAACATACATTTTCTCCATCGAGGAATGTTACCATATCAAACTTAAATATTTAGGTAGAGGCGATATTACTATGACATTGTCCGCTTATCAGATTCGAGCGAAACTGAGAACGAAACGTTTGGAAATACATCCGTGAGAGCTGTTGATATGACGGCAGATACTGTTAAGGAGTAGCATGACGATAAACTCCGAATAGGGCGGAGGCTATAGTAACATGGCCACTATGGAGCGAGGAAATAACATATTGAAGCAAGCAATCACACTTGTTAAACAAGAACGCTCATCGATTAAGGCGGAGCAATGCGCCTTCAAGGCGTTCCGAGAGTCGGTCAGCCATGCCCAAACGACCACCGGAAACGGTGGAACACAGACCGGATGTCTCCTCGAAGCATACAAAGAGACGGTTATGTCGACACCGGACTTCGAGGCGGCCTACGATGAACCCGTTTCTGAAAGTCTCGAAGCCGAATTCACTCCTTCGATAGCGAATGCGCTCCAGGAAAACGAACCGGTAACACAGCGGTTCAAGCGTAATCTGCTAGTTACGACGACCGCGGCTATCGAATCGCGCACCAGATTCGTCCGGGTGCTGGAGGCCGAACACGAATCGATTCAAACCGTTCGGGAGGCGGTTCTAGACATCGAGGACACGCTTCAGGAACTGCCGGCCTGCTCGTTGCAATGTTTCCAGTTCGAGCGGTTCGTCGACATCTGGGAGACCTGCGAAGAGGCCGTTGAGCGATGCGACCGGCTCTCCGAACAGCGGCAACGCCACATCGCCGAGCGACGGACCATCGACGAACGCGCGAACATCGAGGCACACGCACTCAACGCCTACCTCTACGACGACCTTGAAACCCAATTTCCAGCGTTGCATGCCCTCGCGGAAACGCGACGACGTATCGAACGATGTCGTGGCGAGGCGACCGGACCGGCCAGCCACACACAAGACGGCAACTGCGACGGTGGCCTTGAGGCGTCGTCGAACTGAGGAAATCATCGCCGTCACCAAGGAGGTTACTGAGAACTACCGAAAGGCCAATCGCGTCGCCGACGCGAATGTGGTGATATCGACGAAGGTTAACCGATTCACGAGCAGGTCGCCGCCGTGGCTGAGTGTATGAGAAACTGACTATAGAAATTCATCTACATCGACCGGACGGTCGATGTCTTCTAGAACTCCCGGATTGCCAGTCTCGACCGCCCGCGCGCCAAAGCGTTCGGTCAGTAATCCCCGGCCGCCAACGTCGCCCTCGATATCCGCGAGTCGGTCAAAGAACCGCTCGTCGAATAGTACCGGATTGCCCCGTCGGCCGTCGCAAGCCGCAGCGAGGATATCCGCGACGCCGCGCTCATACGCTTCGAGCAGCAGGTTGATTGACGCGACATCGACGGCCGGCATGTCCCCCAACGCTACGAGCACCGCGTCGGCGTCGTGGTCCCGGGCCGCTACCACGCCGTCGCGGACGGAAGTGCTCTGTCCCGCCTCGTAGTCGGAGTTCTCCCGAATCTCAACGGGCAAGTCGTTGAGCGCGTCTCGAACGCAGTCACCTTCGTAACCGACGATGACCGTCACGCCGTCGAGGGAACTGCCGACCAGTGCCTTCGCCGCGTGACGGACGAGCGGCGCACCGTCGATGTCGGTGAGCAGTTTGTTGCTCTCGCCGTACCGGGTGCTCTTGCCGGCCGCGAGCACCACCCCCCAGGTTCGCTTGTCTGCACGTTCGCTGGTCTCTCGGATGGACTCGATCGAGACGGTGGGGAGGTCTTCGGGGGTCATTCGAGGACTGGGTAAGGGACTACGCTGACCGTTTCACCCGCCGATAGCGACGACTCGGTGAGGATGAACCCGTCGGCCCTGGTTGCCCGCGTCGTCGACGACAGGACGCTCGGGTCGAACTGGTGGTTGTACACGTGGAGCCGGGAGTCGGCGTGACCAAGGGGGACCGCTGTGTCGCCATCAAAGACTACCGGAACGGCGTACTCGAACCCTTTAGGACCCAAGTCGACAGCCGATCCCATCGTCGCATCGACTGTCGGGAGGAACGACGACCCAGTGAAGAAGGGTCGCGCGACGAGCGTCGTGATTGTGTGCGCTCCCAACGGTTTCCCGGGAATCGCAAACGCTACCGTGTTCTCTTTCTCTCCCACCGTTGCGGCAGCGATTGGTTTCCCCGGGCGGACACGCACCCGGTGGAAGTGGACGGTACCGAGGTTGGCCAGCGCGCGGATTACGTAGTCCTTATGACCGACGCTTGTTCCCCCCGTTGTGAGGACGACATCGTGTCCGTCGGCCAAGTCAGCGATGGCCGCTTCGACCGCTTCGTAGTCGTCCGGTACGGTCCCCTCATAGGTCGGCTCGTGGCCCCACGACCGAACCAGAGCCGCGAGCATAGCGGAGTCGAGATCATCGCGCCGTCCCTCGTGAATCTCAGTGCCCGTCGCGAGAATCCCGACTGAGAACCGCTCGGCGACGGACACTTCGTCGTACCCCAGGTCGCCGAGCAAAATCGCGTCTTTTGCCGAGAGCCGTTCGCCCGCCTCAAAGAGCCTCTCGCCCGCCCTAACATTGCTCCCACGGGCATAGGTGTACGTCCCTGGCTCTATTCTGGGTCCGTCAAGCTGTCCATCCTCGACTGTCGATTCCTCTCGTTTAAGCACCGCGTTCGCCGCCTCCGGGAGTGGTGCACCGGTCGCAATCTCGACAGCCTGACCATCGTCCAAAGACGGTGGTTCGTCCTCAGGGAATACCTCTTCGTCGACGATCGAGAGCGGGTATTCGTCGCTTGCGTTGACGGCATATCCGTCCATCGTCGCGTAGTCGGTCGCCGGAATGTCCTGTTCTGCGACGATCGATGTCGCGAGGACACGTCCCGAGATATCGCCGATTCCAACCGGTTCGGACTCGGTCCGGGTGAGTGCCGACCGACGGAGTTTGAGGATCGTTTCGACGGCCGCCGACCGCCAGACCATGTCCTCGTGTTCGTGACCCATACCCAATCGAACGGATAGGTGGCTCAAAAGGGTTGTCGTCACTGATACAACCCTGACCGCGACATGAACCCATGGATTTTTGATGGCGGATGACTATCGGTAACACATGTCTGACAGAGACCAACAAGCGGCAGGCTCGGAAGCGGCCGACGAAGACTACGTGTTCGACCCGACGGAGACGACGCTGAAACTCTCCGGGCGGCACGATGTCTCGAAGTTCGACGTCAAAGACATGGAGAAGATGGACCTCGCGACGGTGGAGACCGAAGAGCGCGACGGGGAGACGGTCGTCACCGAGTGTACGTTTAATATGACCGCGCTGGCGTCCGTCATCGGCGAACTCGACGTCGTCGAGCGCAAGATGGGCGACGACTGGCGAGAGACCAGTTGGAACCCACGGGTCCGGCTGAAGTACCTCGACGCCTGAACGCTGTATGCGTTATCCGCTCCTGAAACCTCGATAAAAGCCAGTCAGCGTCGGCTCAGTCGCCGGCGGCCTGCGAGAATTCGTCGGGACGGGACATGGAGTCCATCTGCTTGCCGTGGAATTCGTAGGCGGCCTCGAATTTTGCGTCAACGATTTCCCAAACTCGTTCCTGGGTTGCGTCGTCGGTCGCGAAGCGCGCGAGCATCTTCTTGCCGAGATTGATGTGGTTTCCCTCATCGATTTTGGCTTTGTGAATCACGTCCTTGGTTCGGGGGTCAACGATGTCTTTCTCCATGATCGCCTTGAACGCCTCGGCCAGCGCTGGCTCGCCGGCGCAGTTCAGGGCGGTAATGATTTCGATTGGCTCGTCCCAGTCGGCGGTTCGCTCGAGCAGGAAAAGGTCCTCGTCTGTCGGCTTGTAGTGGATTACGTTCGGGTCCCCACCCAACTCCTCGACCCGACGGGAGAAGAGCTTCGAGTGTTTGACCTCGTCACGAATCTGGTCCCCCAGGCCAAGCATGATGTCCATGTTTTCGACATCGATTTCGTAAGCACCGTCGTACATCATCGACATGACGCGCATCGGTGGGATGACGCCCAAGTAGAACTCCGACCACATGAACCCCTTGAGCATTGGGATGAGGTCGTCACCGGTAATCGTGTCGTCGGCGTCGAACACCTTCTCCGCGAGTTCCTTCCCGCGGCGGTTGGACTCCGCTATCACTTCCTTGGCGAATTCGTCGCTGTCCATAGCCATAACGGCCGATACACGGTTACGAACGCACTTATCGTTTGTGGTGCGTTATCATGGGTATGGGTAGCATCGCCGGTGACGCGATAGCCGTGCTTCCGGAGTTGAACCTGTTGTTGCTTATGGCACCGACGCTAAGGAATGCATCTCGCCCCACGGTGGAGAGCATGTACGCGAGCACGATTATGGTCCCTGTTCGTAGGACAAGAAGACCGACTCCTCAGGCGTCACGGGGAGGGGGAACATGGTCGCCAGCATTGCTCATAAGGCGTATGCGACTTTCTCAAGGAAAGATTCAGTAGCACCAGCAAACTCGTTATAAATCGATTAGTTCGTCGACTGAAACTGATGTGTCATCTCAGTATGTCACCTGTGGTTCGGCTCAGTCGAACTGATCGTCGGCCCACTCGGCCTCGGCTTCGGTGAGTTCGCCCGATTCGACCCACTCCTCTAGGTGGGGGACGATTGCGAGGTCGTGTTCCGGACTCTCCTCGGTGATTTGGACCCACTCGGGCTCATCGATGAGTTGGAGGTAGTAGAACTCCGTGTAGACGTCGCTCTCCCGGTAGCCGTACCTGATTGCGTCAGGTCGGCTCCGGACGATGACGCTCCGGCCGTAGTGGACATCGACGAGGATGGGCCGCTCGCCGCCGGCCAGCGCCAGCGGCGGTGTACGTCCCGACTCGTCCGGCCGCTGGACGAGAAATGAGTCCTCGTTGAGCCGTTCGATTCGCGCGTCCCCCCAGTCCTCGGGCGGTGTAATCGAGGGCGTTGAGGTGTCACTGCGATTGGGATCCTGTGACATGCTATTCGTGATGTTGGTATCATTGGTAATATGTGTTCGGGGGCGCGAAGAACTTGGACTGTCGGTAGGTATAAGCAACAGGCTTGACTTGCTGTTGGTATGGGTCAGCAAGAACCAGTCGAACGACCGGCGGATACCGCCCAGGACGCGCCGGACGGACCCGTCGGTGAACGGGAGGTCCGCGTCGACGCCCTCGGAAAGGTAACCGGGGACGCAGAGTACACGGGTGACATTCCATTCGATGACTTGGCACACGGCCATCTCGTGCGGAGCACCGTAGCGCACGGCCGCATCGAGTCGATCGATGCCGACGATGCGCTCGCACTCGAAGGCGTAATCGACATCATCTTCGCCGACCAGATTCCCGGCGAGAAAAAAATCGGCTCGATTGTCCCGGATCAGCCCCTTCTCAACGACAAAAAGGTCCGCTATCTGGGGGACCCTGTCGCCCTCGTCGTTGCGGAGGACGAGTCGACCGCCCGGGAAGCCGCCGACAAAGTCAATATCGAGTACGACCGGCTACCGAAGGCACTCGACGCCGAGGAAGCGTTGGCCGAGGATGCGGAACCGATTCACGAGTCCGGGAACCTGATCGACGAGTACGAGTACACTCGCGGCGACCCCGAGGCCGCTTTCGAAGAAGCCGACGTAGTCGTCGAGGAGTCGTACCAAAGTTCGATGATTGACCACGTGCCCCTCGAACCGGAGGCCTCGACAGCCAAGCGGTGTTACGACGACACTGTCGAGGTATGGGCGAGCACGCAGCACCCCCACGGCGACCGTCAGAGTATCGCGCGCGTCCTTGGCCTCCCTGAACGGGACATCGAGGTGCATCGTCCGGCGGTCGGTGGCGGGTTCGGCTCGAAACTCGAGCACAACCAGCCATGCTACGCTGCGGTGGCTGCTTGGGTGACCGAGCGCCCAGTCCGAGTCAAATACAAGCGCGACGACGAGTTCCGCGGGACGGTCAAGCGGAACACGCTCACACTCGACTACCGCATCGCTGCTGATGAGGATGGTTCGTTGCGGGCGATTGAGGCCGACGTTACCGTCGACGGTGGCTCGTACGTCTCATTCTCCAGTGGTGTCGCGGTGCGTTCGTTGGTCCACTGCACCGGCCCGTACTATGTCGACGCGGTTGAGGCCAGCGGACGGGCGGTCTACACGAACAAGCCTTGGGGCGGTGCTATGCGATCCTTCGACATGTTCCAGACGACCTTTGCTATCGAGTCCACGCTGGACGTGCTAGCCGACGAACTCGATATTAGCCCGGGTGACCTCCGGGAATTGAACGCCTTTGACGGCTCCGAACCTGCTTCGACGACGGGCCAGGAAATCGAGGCAGCAGGGCTGCCCGAGACCATCGCGGATGTCCGGGCCGCCCTCGACGAACTCGACGTCGAACAGCCCGACGACCCAGCCAAGCGCCGCGGCGTCGGTCTGGCGTCGATGTGGTATGGATGCGGCGAGACCGGGCACCATCACCCCTCGAGCGCGTTCTGTGAAGTCCACTCGGACGGTTCCGTTACCGTGCAGTGTGCCGCCGCGGAGATCGGGCAGGGATCGGACACTGCGCTCACCCAAATCGCGGCGGAGACCTTGGGACTCGACACCGAAGATGTGAAACTCGTCACTGACAGCACGGTCGCGCCCAACGCCAACGAGACCTCCGCCAGCAGGCAGACGTTCGTCTCCGGAAACGCGGTCCGCCTGGCGGCCGAGGACGCCCTTGGGACAATTTTCGAGAAGGCGGCTGAGGTCTTCCAGGAGCAATTCGATGCATCGGTCTCGCCCGCGGACTTGCGCGCGACCGACGGTGAAATCGTTGCTCCAGCGGTTGACGAGACCATCTCCTTTGAGAAGGCGGTGCTTGCCTGCAACAATGACGGCCTGCTCCTCACCGGGACGGCCGCGTATACGCCCCTGTTTGACTTCGACATCGAGACCTTCGAGGGTGCCCCCTACCCGACCTTCTCTTTCGCCACGCACGGTGTGGTCGTCGAGGTGGACGTCGAGACCGGTGTCGTCGAGGTCGAGCGCATCGTCGCCTCTCACGATGTCGGAACGGCAATCAACCCGGCTATGGTCGAAGGACAAATCGAGGGCGGTGCGGTGATGGGCATGGGCCACACGCTCATGGAGGAGGTCGAACTCGACAGCCAGGGTCAGATTCTCAATGCCTCGCTCATGGACTATCACATCCCTCAGAGCCGCCAGACACCCAAAATCGACACCCATCTCGTCGAGTCGGCGGCCGACGACGACGGCCCCTTCGGTGCAAAGGGCGTTGGCGAATCCGCGTTGATTCCCATCGGGCCGGCTATCGCAAACGCCGTGGCCGACGCCACCGACGCACGCATCACCGAACTGCCCCTAAAACCAGAGCGCGTCGTCCGTTCACTTCCACGGGACCTAATCTACCAGTAGGCCGCCCTTTCGACGACTTTTTTACCGCTTTGAGACGTGACCTCTCTGACTTCGACTGATCTAACGAAATAATTTCGAGCGTCGGTTAGACGTGCTCGACCAGTTCGACCTGGAACCCGGCGGTGTGGCGTTCCTCAAGGAAGATGATACGGGTCCCGCCCGCACCGGGCATCGGATCGTCGCTTTGGAATGTGAAGCCGTCCTCACGGAGGGCCTCGACGGCCGCGTCGACGTCGGCGACTCGGTACGCCATGTGTTGATAGCCTGGTCCGTGACGTTCAAGAAACGTCTTGACGTTCCCGGGACCAGTCGGTTCGAGGAATTCCAGATAGACGCCATCGAAGTCGAGGAAGACAGCGCGGATGTCGTACTCCGGCAGGTGCTCGTCGATGACTACCTCCTTGCCGAGGCGCTCGTAGAACGCGGTCGCCGCGTCGGCATCCCAGACGGGGGCACCGACGTGGTCGATGCCCTGTAACCTGATCTCGTCGTCACTCATTCGGAGCAGATTAGTCCAGGTTCTCGCTCGCGGCGCGGATCGTATCGAACTCGAGGAGAGCCTTCTCTTGGCCGCCGTCGACGTCGATGACGCCGCCGTTTACGAAGCTGGCCTGTTCGGAGGCCAGGAACGTCACGACGTTTGCGACCTCCTGTGGCTCACAGATACGACCGAGCGGGATGGAGTTTTCAGCGACCTCCATCGCTTGGTCGAAGGTCAGGCCCTGCTCCTCGGCCATAATCTCGACGAGGTAGTCCCAGCGGCCGGTCGCGACTGGACCGGGATTGACGGCATTGACGCGGACGCCCTCGCGGCCGTACTGCTTTGCCAGCGCTTCAGTCATGTTGATGTCGCCGGCGTTGGCCGCACCGGGCGCTAGCTCGCCGGGGCTGGGTTTCGTCCCATCGTTGCCGACTAGGTTAACCAGCACTCCCTCGCTCTCGACGAGGTGGGGCATCGCTTCGGTCGCCCCGCGGACATGCCCCATCAGCTTCAGGTCAAGCGCCTTATACCAGTCGTCCTCATCAAGGTTCTCGAGCAGGCCACCGGGCGCGCTGCCGGCGTTATTGACGAAGATGTCGATTCCCCCGTAGTGGTCCGCAACCGAATCGACGAACGCCGCCACGTCGTCACGCTCGGTGAAGTCGGCTGTCTTCGCGAAACACTCGACGCCGTGTTCGGCCTCGATTTCCTCTGCAGCCTCCTCGAGCGGGCCTGCGCTCCGCGCACAGATCGCTAAGTCGGCACCTTCGCTCGCGAGCGTGTTCGCGATTGCGTTGCCGATCCCTTTACTCCCGCCCGTCACGACTGCAACTTTGCCAGTGATGCCTAGATCCATTGTGTTACCTCGACCGAGGCAACACGCTAGTACTACAAAAATGTATGGTATAATACCAAATACTGAATATTTGAGATACCGATCAAAAGGGTCTCTGTGGGACAGAATCGACTGTTCGACCTTTGCAATGACGAGACATTGTTAGGTCTCAGGGCGGGTTGCGGCGCGTTCTAGTCGTCGCTCGTCGCAGTGTCGGCGTCCGGGTCGAGCGAGGTATCCTCGATTCGGTCGGCAGCGCCCAGCACCGCATCGTAAATCTTAGCGTACCCGGTACAGCGACAGAGGTTGCCCTTGATACCGTGCTGGATTTCTTCGCGGGTCGGATCTGGGTTCTCCTCGAGTAAAGCGACGGACATCATCGCAATGCCGGGGGTACAGTAGCCACACTGCATTCCGAACTCGTCGACGAACCCCTGTTGGACGGGGTGGAGATCCTCGCCTTCCTCGGCCCGGTCTGCGAGCCCCTCGATGGTCAGCACGTCCGTACCCTCGGCTTGGCCGGCGAGACGCTGACAGGACTTAGTCGCCTTTCCGTCGACGATTACCGTACAAGCGCCGCACTTGCCCGTCTCGCAACCGCGTTTCGTTCCCTTGAGTTCGAGTTCCTCACGCAGGAGCTTCGATAGCGGCACCGTTGGGTCGACCTCGACCTCCTTTTCCTCGCCATTGACGGTGAGCGTAACGGTCATTCCGCCCCCTCCGTGGCCCGCTCGGCGGCGGTCCGAAGCACCTTCTCGGTCAGGCGCTCAGCTAGACGGTTCTTGTACTCAACGGAGGCGTGCTCTTCGCCCACCGGTTCGGTGAAATCATCGACGTGTTCTGCGACTGCGCGCTGACGGTCGGCATCGTGGACTGACGAACCCACGAGGGCTGCTTCCATCTTCTCCATCCGGAGTGGCGTCGGACCCATACAGCCGACGACGATGCGGGCCTCCGTTATTTCGGTTCCGTCAACGGACAGCCGCGCGGCGACGTTAACGAGCGACATATCACCCTTCCGCCAAGCGAACTTTTCGAAGGCGACGCCGGTCCCCGCAGGCGGGCGGGGAATCCGGATGCCGGTGACTAGTTGGTCGGGGTCGAGGACAGTAACATACTCGCCGAGATAGAATTCTTCGAGGGGGACGTACTCGGTGGTCTCACCGTCCGAGCACTCAACCTCGGCATCCATCGCAATCATCGTGGGCGGATAGTCCAGCGACGGGTCGGCGTGGGCAATCGAGCCGCCTACAGTCCCCCAGTTTCGGACTTGGCGGTCGCCGATCTCTTTAGCTGTCTCGATTAATGCGCTCCAAGGCGTCTCCTTGAGATCGCTCTCGATTAGCTCGCGGTGGGTCGCCAGGCCACCGAGGTAGAGGCTGTCGCCATCGGGGTTAATTTCGTTGTGACCGTCGATTGCCGAGACATCGACGATCATGTCCTTGTCGATTATACCTTGCCGGAGGAGCGGCATCAAGCTCTGTCCGCCGGCGATGATGGCGGCGTCGTGTTCGCGAAGGAGCGTGGCTGCCTCGGCGAACGAATCCGCCCTGCAAAAGCCGCTGTCGTTGCGCTGCTCTATCGCCATGATAAGAAAACATTCCCGGCCCCGCATCATAAATGTATGTGCTGTGGTGTACCGTCTCTCACCATCTGCAGTTCACCGCGCGCAGGGAGACGAACCATGGGGTGACCACGGTGTAGCCGATTATACACCGTGCCAGCGGCGTATGACCACGCTAGGCTGAGATTTCGTCACTGTACCGTCGGCGCCTTCTGAGGTGGGTGGCGACTCCCGACAGAACATGGTTACAACCAGTACGGCGACGAATACGGCGGTTAGCGACCCATTGATACACCTCGTTTTGTATTGAGATACACCTGTGCTGTTGCATCCGATTCCTCTGTGTCTCTAACAGCGAGACGAAAATATATATGCGACACCTCGCAATAGACGCATGGTATGAGTAAGCACGAAACCGTCTCTGAGGAGACGGTCGAGCAGGAACCCGACGAGGAAACCGATGTCGTCGGGTCCTCTGAAGAGCGCCTTGACGCCGTGAGCAAGATCATCGGCGAGGCCGAGTACACGTACGACATCGAGAAGCCACGGATGTTGCACGTCGAACTCGTCCACAGTAAGCACGCACACGCGAAAATTCTGGATATAGACACGAGCAGCGCCGAAGCGATGACTGGCGTCGCGGCTGTCATCACCGGGGAGGACGTTCCGGACAACCGGTTCGGCTCGGGAATCGACGACGAGTACATTCTCCCGAAGCAAAAGGTCAGGTTCGTGGGAGAACCGGTGGCGGCCGTCGCCGCTGAAACTGAGGAGATTGCCCGCAAGGCTACGGACGCCGTTGAGGTCGAGTATGAACCTCTCGATGCAGTCTTCGACACACGCGAGGCGCTCAAAAAGGACCCACCCGCTGTTGTCCACGATGACCTACACGAGTACGATACCAGTGACGTGCTCGAACCGCGCCTCGACCCCGATCGGCCGAATCTCTACGCCAACCATCGCATTCGGACCGGTGACATCGAAGCCGGCTTCGAGGAGGCCGACCACGTGTATGAGGGTTCCTTCGACACGGACATGATGCATCACGTCCAGATGGAGCCCCACGTCAGCGTCGCCGAGTGGACACCCGAGGACGAACTGAAGGTGTGGACTTCCACCAACACGACCTACCGGGTGAAGAACATGCTCGCGGCAGCCTTCGACGTGCCATCCTCGTCGGTCAATCTCGAGGTTCCCTACGTCGGTGGGAGCTTTGGCGGCAAGGAGGGTGTCACTGAACCGCTTGCGGCCGCGGTCGCCCAGCACACTGACTACCGGCCCGTCAAGTTGGCCTTCACGCGTCAGGACCAGTTCATCGAGGGAACCTACCGGACGCCGTTCGAGACGGACCTGAAGATTGGCGTCACCGACGATCAAAAAATCACTGGGCTCAAGATCGAGACCTACCTCGGCGGCGGCGCCTACGCCGGAACCGGCTTCTTGGTTACTCGAAATTGTGGGTTCGCCGCTGTCGGAACCTACGACATCCCGAACCTGAAGTTCGACTCCTACGGCGTCTATACGAACCTTCCCATCGCCGGTTCCTTCCGTGGCTTCGGGAACTCACAACTCATCTTCGCTATCGAGTCCCTAATCGAGGACATCGTCATGGACCAAGGCTGGGACCCGACCGCCTTCCGTGAGCGGAACACGATGGAGGAAGGTGACGAGAACCCGGCCGGTGAGGTGATGAAGAGCATGGGGGCAAAGGAGTGTCTGGACCGCGCGGCGAAGGCCATCGATATGGACAATCGCGAACGCGAAGCCGAGGACGACGAGTGGCTCCGCGGCGTCGGCCTCGCGCAGGGAAGCAAGTACAGCATGGCCCCGACCGCCTCCAGCGCGTTCGTGAAGGTCCACGGCGACGGCAAGATCGAGGTGCGAACCACGGCGGAGGAAATCGGCACCGGGTCGATGACAGTCCTCGCCCAGATCGCCGCCGAGGAGTTCGGCGTCGACTTGGACGACGTGCGCGTCCTCCGTGGGAACACGGAGGTCACGCCCTACGACGACGGATCGATTTCCAGCCGGCTGACGTTCAACACTGGCAATGCCGTCCGGAAGGCCTGCCACGACGCCAAAGAACAGCTGTACCAGCACGCCGCCGCGAAGTTCGACGTTGAACCGGAGGACCTCGCGACCGACGACGGTGAGGTGTACGTTCAGGGCGAAGGCGATGGCCAGCGGATGCCTTTCGCAGACCTGTTCGAGCCGACCGTATTCGCCGGCGGTGGGTTCCTGAAGGAAGGCGGTGAGATCTTGGGGAAAGCGACGTGGCACTCACCGGTGAAGAACGTCGACCCCGAAACGGGACGGGGAGACCGCTTGACGGCGTTCTACACGCACGGGGCGCAGGCTTGTGACCTCGAGATCAACAAGTACACCGGCGAAGTCCGATTCAACAAGTTCGTCTCAGTGTACGACGTCGGCAACGCGATCAACCCGAAGATGGTCGAGGGCCAACTCGAGGGCGGCATCAGCATGGGCATCGGCTCCACGCTATACGAGGCGCTTACCCACGACAACGGCCGCATCGACAACGCAAACCTGCTGGACTACAAGGTTCCGTTCTCGACGGAACACCCGCTGAACATCGAGACACAGATCGTTGAATCGGCCCACGAGGACGGTCCGTACGGCGCGAAGGGAGTTGGCGAGGCGGTCTTAATCCCCAGTGCCGCTGCAATCGGGAATGCAGTCAAAGACGCGACTGGCGGCCGGATGGGGAAGATTCCCTTTACACCGGAAATGCTACTGGATGCGGTCGAAAAAGGTCCCGACTACGGATCCGAGTGATGTCGCGGTTGTCGAATCGCTGCTGAACGGATTCGCGTTCGCGTTCTTCTTCGTTTCGGGCCGTGGTCGCTTGCCTTTCGGTTCCGAAGGTGTCGATCCCTTACGTCAGCGTTGCATCGGTCAGTCCGAACGTCTTAGCCGAGGAGGCCACCGGACTCTTCGGTTTCGACTTCACCGAGTTCACCCTTGAAGTTGTCAATGGCCTTGTTCGTCTGGCGCATACCGACGCTCTTGACGATTCGGCTGCCCATGTTCATGATGCGGCCGGTGACGTCGACGTGGTTCTCCCATTTGATGTCGGTCACATTCGGGTCGTCTCCCTCAGACATGCGGACCGTGACGTTGGATTCCATCCGACTGTCGCCCTCCTTGGCGTTGCCGGTAAGGCGGAACTTCAGCAGTTCTTCTTCGATTTCCTCGGTGATTTCGGCGTTCACGTCGAAGGTCACCGAGATATGTGACACCGAGACTCCAATCTCGGCGGTGTAGTGCGTGTCGTCGATAACTTTGATGTCTTGGCAGTTGGGAATGACTGTTCCGATCTGCTCGGGGTCCTGCAAAAAGGCCCAAGTCTCCGACGGACTGCTCGTGACACTAAATTCTCCTTCGAATTCCATGCAAGTGTTCACACACGAACAACCGACTTAATTCTTCTCCCGATCGCTACCCGACGAATCGGAATACACCGCCAACACCTATGAGATTTAACAATAGCACACGGGCTTAGGGCGTGGGATAGTGTCGAATCCCTTAACAAAACGCCGCCCCCCAATCAGATTGACTCGAGGTCTGGTAGTAATTCGCGCCTGATATCGTTTAGGTGTTTCGTCGTGCGCCTAACATTGGTAACCTTTGACGGGGAGATATCGGTGGTGAGGGTGTCGGGTTCGGTGCCGAGGGTGCCGAGTTCCTCGCCGCGGGGGTCGATTACGGTAGAGGCCCCGAAGTGGGTCTGGCCCCCCTCGGTGCCCGCGCGGTTGACACCGACCACGTAGACGGAGCTCGAGACGGCAATGCCGGTGAGTTCTTTCACCCACACTTCGTCGCGATTCTCCTCACCGAAACTGCAGGTCGGCACGAAGACCACGTCGGCCCCACGGAGCGCCTGGACGCGGGCGATCTCGGGAAAGTGGCGGTCGAAGCAAATCATAACGCCGATTGTGAGACCACCAACGTCGAACACCGGCGCCCCCAAGTCACCGGGTGAGAAGTAGTAGGTCTCGTTGTAGCCGGGGCGCTGGAAGGGGTGGAGTTTGCGGTACTTGCCCGTAAGCTCTCCCCCGTCGTCGATTATCAGCGCCGTGTTGTAGTTGCGGCCGCCCGGGTATCCCTCTTCGAACACCGGTGCGACGATAGCGGTGTCGAGGTCAGCTGCGGTTTCCCGGATTCGGTCCACGAATTCGCTGTCGTCGCGGACGGCAAGCTCGAAATTGTCCGGGTCCTGCTCGGCCGGGAAGTATGGCGTGGCGAAGTACTCGGGAAGACAGGCCACGTCCGCGTCGGCCGCAGTCTCCCGCAACTCGTCTATCGCGCGCTCGAGATTCTCCTCCGGCGAGGCGTCCGGACCGGCCTCGAACTGCACAGCGGCGATGGTCGGGCTCATTTGTCGCGGATCACGAAGACCCGTGCTGGCGCACCGTCGCCGTTGGCCAGTCGCATCGGGACAACGTACGTAGTGAACTCGTCGGGTAGTCCGTCGCAGTTGACCACGTTCTCAACGATGACCTTGTCGGCCTCGAGCAGAGTGTAGTGGTTCCGATACCCCTCGTCGCCGGGGTCGATCGCCGCGTCGGTAATCAGACCGCGCGCGCCGCGCTCAACGACGTACTCCGCGATCCCCTCCGAGTAGTAGGGGTTATCGCCGTAGAACGACTGCGTCCCTTCGTGTTCGTCGCTCCAGCCCGTGTGGACGAAGAGGAACTCTCCTTCTTCGAGTGGGCTGGACAGGCGCTCTTTCACCTGATCGAGCGTAATCTCCGTGTTGGGTTCGGCAACGTCGCGCACGTCGGCGCGTTTCGTGGGTCGAATCGTCTCCGTCAGCTCGATGTCACCGATTCTTCGGCCGTCGGCATCGAAGTGGTACGGGGCGTCCATGTGTGTGCCGATGTGAGTCGTGGTGGCCATGAAGTCGCTCTCGTAGTCCGATTCTTCGTGTCGGACGACCCGACCTTGCCGGAACGTCGGCAGCTTCGGTGGGACGCTCGTCTCTTCGTCGACGCGGATAGATAGGTCTTGAATCTCCATCTCCGACTCGACGTGGTTGAGCGAGATATAAATAGATTCCCACCAGACGCGATCGATTTCGGATATCCGGCACACACGACAAGTACGGCCATCCGGTCGTCGCTTGAGCGACAGGGAGTCTACCGAGCTCGTCAGCCTTCGTACTCTTCGGCCGCGTGCTCGACGGCGTCGAAGATTTTGGTGTAGCCGGTGCAGCGACAGAGGTTCCCCTTGAGGTATTGTTTGATTTCCTCGCGGGTTGGGTCTGGGTTCTCCTCAAGTAGCGCCACGGTGGAGACAACGAAGCCGGGCGTGCAGTAGCCACACTGCATCCCGAACTCCTCGATGAATCCCTCTTGGACGGGGTGAAGGTCCACGCCGTCTCCATTGTGGTCCGCCAAGCCCTCAACCGTCGTAACCTCCTTACCGTCGGCTTGGTGGGCCGGAATCAGACAGGACTTGACCGGCGTACCGTCGACGAGGGTCATGCAGGAGCCGCACTCGCCGACCTCGCAGGCCTCCTTGGTCCCGGTCAGTTCGAGTTCGTTCCGGATGGCGTCCCGAAGCGGAACGCCGGGTTCAACCGAGAACGTCTGTTCTTCGCCGTTCAACTCGACCGTAATGTTGTCGATCGTGCTCATTGTGCTGGCTCCGTGAGAGGGGGTGCATCAGACCGTCGTAGAGCGGTGGTAATCGCACGCTTAGTCATGACCCTGAATAGGTGTTTCCGGTACTCAACGTCGTCATCCACATCGTCGATCAGTTCGAGGTCCTCGACGATTGCCATTGCGACCTCGTCAACGGTTTCCCGGTCGATTCGGTCGCCGACCAACTGCGATTCGATTTCCTCTGGGACGCGCTTCGGGACCGGTGCACCGGCGCAGTAGGCGAGTTGAGCGTCAGTGCACGTCTCACCATCGTCCGCGTCGGGGACTATCAACGCGGCGACACCGGCCGTCGACCAGCCGCCGGGGGCCTCGGTGTCGCTCGCGTACGCACCTCCTGCCCGTGCGGGCGGTCGCTCGAACTTGATTCCGGTGACGATCTCGTGGGGTTCGAGTTCCGTCAGGTAGTAATCAAGGAAGAACTCCGAGAGGTCGTGGTGGCGGGTCTCGTCCCCATCAAAGCTGACTGCCTTGGCATCAAGACACTGGAGCGCCGGAGGCAGGTCTTGGGCCGGGTCGGCGTGAGAGACACCGCCACCGATCGTCCCTGCGTTGCGCACCGGCACGTCGCCAATCGCCTTCACGGCGTCACTGAGCAGGTCGAGGTCAGCACAAATCTCGGTCTCGAGCAACTCGGAGTAAGTCACGAGCGCGCCGATTTCGACGGTTCCATCGGTTACCGTCACCGCGTCTAGGTCGGGTATCTCGGTGATGTCTACGAGCGCGTCAGGGGAGATGAGCCCCTGCCGTAGCAGGGGCATCATGCTCTGGCCGCCGGCGACTATCTTTGCCTCGTCGGCCTCCTTCAGACGGTCCACCGCGTCGGCGAGCGAACCGGGTTGGTAATACTGCACGGAATCACCCATGCGTTGGAGTCTCAATACTGCAAGGTAAATGTACCGGATACCCCAATCATGCCGGATTACAGTCCCATTACCGCACCGTACCCCGCACCCTGTGGCTGGTGGCTCAGGAGCGGCGGCTACACTATGGTTGCCCCTGAATTGACCTCCAGCCAGCCTTCGAACGACCCAAACCTCCAAAAAGTATAAATAGAAACCCCATATCTCTTAATGCAGACATATGAGTAACCATGACAACCCCAGCGAGGGGAACAGCGACCGAACTGTCACTCGGAGATCAACCCTGAAGGGACTCACTGCGGTAGCCGGCGTAGGATCGGTCGGCCTATCGGGCTGTCTCGGCGGCAACGGGGGAGGGAACGGCAACGGCGGCGATGGCGAAGGCGGCACAATCAAAATCGGTCTTCAGGCCGATCTCACCGGTGCGCTGTCGATATACGGATTCTGGCACCGTCGCGTCCTTGAGAACTACGTCGAGGCGGTCAACGAGGACGGTGGTATCGACGGCCGTGAGGTGGAACTACTCGTCGAGGACACTGAGACCGACGCCGAAACCGGCGGGCAGGTCTTCCGGCGCCTCGTCCAACAAGAGGACGTCGACTTCGTCATCGGTTCGCAGTCCTCTGGCGTCTCAATCGCGACGAACCCGCTGGCCAAGCAGATGCAAGTACCGTACTTCCCGCTGGGAGAGGCGCCCTCGATTACCGGCGAGGACGGTAACCGCTGGGTGGTGCGAAACAACCACAGCACGGAGCACGCCGCTGAAATCGCCGTTGAACACGGGATTGAGAGCGGTTCGAAGTGGACGATTATCTACCAGGACTACGCGTTCGGCCAACAGTATCGAGACGCGGTGACCGCCGCCGTCGAACGGCGCGACGGTGAAGTACTCCAAAGCATCGGCGTGCCGGTGGGTGAAAGTGACCTGAACTCCTACCTGAACTCAGTGCCAGAGGATACTGAAGTCCTGTTCAACGCGTTGATTGGTGCCTCGTCGCTGGGCTTCCTCCAGCAGAGCGCGGACCTCAACACGCCAGGCCAGCGACTCGGTGCCATTGCCTCCATCGAGGGCGTAGATGTCAGCGAGACCGGCAAGGGCGCGGAGGGTGCGGAGTATGTGACGATGCTCCCGCGTGACACGAGCGACGTGGACGTAGACGGTGTCGAACAACTACGTGAGATGGCGAACCCGTCGGACAGCGACAACATCTACCTCGGTGGCCACATCAACGCTTCTTACGAGGCACTTTCGTGGATCGAAGACGCGGTAACCGCGACCGAGTGGTCCGGGTCGGGGGATCACCAGGCGCTCATCGAGTGGTTCGAGGGCGGTCCCTCGGTTGAAGGCAGCGAGCGGTACCCACAGGGGCCGAAGTTCTTCCGCGGGGAGGACCACCAGGCGTTCATGGACATGCACATCGAGCGCATCGAGGACGGCCAGCTAACCAACGCTAAGCGGGTCGAGGTCGACGAACCCAGCTTCGAGGCGCGGGCGAACCTGGCCAGCCAGGAGTTCTGAGCCCGGAGTCGTCTGTCCGAATCACTGTTGGGCCACACACTGTCGCATTTCTCATCCTACGAGTCGGAGTAGTGTGCCGATAGAAACTACTGTCCCTCTCGTCACAAGTTTTATGACAAGCGGGTTTCTCTATGGGTTGAAGACACATACCACAGTGTGGATTGTGTTCAAAACGCCACAGAGGTAAACAAGCATGAAGGGTACGAGACAATTCGTTAACAGACGTAACGTTATTCGAACAATCGGCGCAGGGAGCGCCGTGGGTCTGGCGGGCTGTCTGGGCGGCGGCAATGGCAACGGCAATGGCAACGGCGGCGATAGCGACACCATCAAGGTTGGCCTCCAGGCTGACCTCACTGGTGCGCTGTCGACGTACGGCTTCTGGTTCAGGCGGGTACTGGAGGCATACGTTGAGGAGATTAACGAGGACGGCGGAATCGACGGTCGCGAGGTGGAACTGCTCGTTGAGGACACCGAGACTGACGCCGAAACTGGCGGGCAGGTCTTCCGGCGACTGGCTCAGCAAGAAGGGGTCGACTTCGTCATCGGCTCCTTCTCCTCCGGTGTTAACATCGCGACGATTCCACTTGCCAAGCAGATGCAGGTGCCGTACTTCCCGGCCGGTTCGGCGCCGTCGACGACGGGTGAGGACGGCAACCGTTGGACGATTCGGACCGCACACGAAATCACGCAGAATGCGGCGCTGGGTGTCGAGTGGGGGCTGGAGAACCTCGGGACGAACTGGACCATCATGTACCAAGACTACGCGTTCGGCCAGCAGTGGCGGGATGCGATTCAGGAAACCATGGGTGACGACGGCGAGATTTTGGAAACGATTGGCGTCCCTGTCGGCGAGAGCGACCTCAACTCGTATCTGAACGGAGTCCCCGAGGACACCGATGTCCTGTTCAACGCTCTAATCCTGCCGTCCTCGATTAGCTTCCTGCAACAGAGCGCCGACCTGGACACCCCGGGGGCCCGCTTCGGCGACATTTCCGGAATCGAGGGGACGAACGTCTCGGACATCCAAGACGCGGGGCAGGGCGCTTCGTACATCACTGGACTCCCCCCGACGCTGGACACGGAGGGGAACAACCACCTCCGGGAACTCGCGGATGTCGAAGGTGCAAGCGAGGCGCTTGTCCGCCAGTACTGGGTCGCCTACGAGGCGATGTCGTTCATCCGTGATGGTATCGAGGCCTCCGACTGGGAGAGCCAAAAAGATCACCAGGCGTTCATCGAGTGGTTCGAGAGCGGACCATCGGTCGATGAGGGGATTTCCTACCCACAGAGTGATAAGTTCATCCGTGGAGAAGATCACCAGGCGTTCATGAACCGCTACATCACCCAAATTTCGGGCTCGGAGCTAGATGTCGTTACGCAGATGGAACTGACGGAGCCACCGCGGCCCCCCCGCGCGAACCTTGCCGGCCAGGAGTTCTGACCGACAACACGCGGGTTACTGGCACCGATAGAACGAACACGGATGGCTACGACCGACCGAACAAATGGTCGAGTTACTCGGGCCTGGGCTGGCTGTCGCGGCCGCGCTATTCTTAGCGATTCAGGTCGGCTGCATCCGCATCGGAACGGATAGCGGCCGGTCGAACGACGCTCTAATCGTCGTCCTGCTTGTCAACATTACCGTGCTGGTTCCCGTCGCACTCGTGGTCGGTTATCCTGACTACAGCCTATCGAGGAACTCGCTGCTTGCGTTCGCTGCGGCAGGCTTGGTCGGGACGATGATGGGCCGTGCCTTCGAGTACGCGGGCATCGAGCGAATCGGTGCGAGCCGGTCGGAACCGATTAAGGCATCCCAGCCACTTCACGCGGCCGTCCTCGCAGTGCTTGTCCTCGGAGAGACGCTGACACCAGTGATGGCCGTCGGCACGGTCCTGGTGGTGGTCGGCGTCGCCATCATCTCTTGGGAGAGTCGCAGTTCTTCGACCGGGCTCGAGTCGATTTCGTGGTCGTACCTCGCGCTACCACTGGCCTCCGCATTCCTGTACGGTATCGAGCCCATCTTCGCGAAAGTCGGATTAGCGACCGGCACCTCGCCGTTCGTCGGCCTCGGTGTCAAGACGGTGACGGCGACGGTCGCCTTCTACGCGTATCTGCGGTACCGCGGTGTGCTGCCGGAACGCGGCGTGTTCGAGTCAGTCAACACGAAATGGTATGTGGCGGCTGGCCTCGCCAACTCCGCGTTCCTGCTCAGCTACTATGCGGCACTGGCGGTGGCGCCAGTCGTGCTGGTCCAGCCGGTCTTGCAGACGAGCCCGCTGTTCGTGATCCTCATCTCCTACGTCTTTCTCCAGCGGCTCGAACGGGTCACGTGGAAAATCGTCGCCGCAGCCGGCATAGTCGCGCTCGGAGCCGGCTTAGTAGCGCTGCAGGTCTAAGCCAGCTCAGTCCTCAAGATCGTCAACCTGCAGACCACCGATTCGCGGGTGGGGCCGGCCGCCGTCCGTCACGACGACAATCAACACGAGTTCGTCTGCCGCGGGCGCGTCCTCAATACGGACCGGCATCGCGTCGTAGTGGGTCCGGACGTAGGCCTCGTCCTTGTAGTGGGTCGGGACGTCGAGGACTGTCCCCGGCCCGCCGTGTTTTTTCGCGCTCGGGATGATGGCGTCGCCGCCGCCGACGGCCTCTCGCAGCGGCGTCCCGAGTTCGGGGTGGAGCATCGCCGCGACGTGTTCGAGTTCGCCGTCGGTTCCGACGATACCCCCTTTCCCGTAGCTCTCGACCCGGTCAGGTCCACCGAGCCTGTCGACGGCCGTCTCGGCGAGCTGTCCGCCCAGGTCGGCGCCCCACTCGGTGAGGAGCGACAAATCCTCCTGCCACTCCCTCGCATAGGGATTGTCGATTACGGCCGCTGCAGCGACCTTCGTGACCGGGTCGTCGAGCGCCCGTTCGCCGTCGCGTTCGGTCTTCGATTCGATTACTGTCTGCGTCCGGATGGTCGGGTCAGTCATGTGTGTTCGATGGTCGCGGTCTGTTTCGCAGGGGCGGTGTTCCGGCTCCCATCGACGTGGACCTCGCCATCGACGAGCACCGTTGCTATCGCCGGATACGAGCCGGCATCGAGCGCCTCGAGAGCCGTCTCGGCTGCACTCCCTTTCGGCGCACCCATCAGCGTCAGGTCCGCCGGCCGTCCCTCCTCGATTCGGCCGGTGTCGAGGCCGTGGTGGCGGGCCGTGGTGCCGGTGGCTAGACAAAGAACCTCCTCGGGGGATACGTCGGTCATGCCACAGAGTGTTGCGGCCTCAAGCAGTACTCCGAGCGGCGTCACCCCGGTTCCGGAAGGAGTGTCGGTGCCAATCTGGATGCGGTTGAGTTCGTCGCGGTCGGCAGCCATCTCCAGTACGTCGACCGCGACGCGCTGATTTCCGGCGAGCACTAAATCTAGAACGATTTCCGTCTCGGTGACCAGTTTCGTCACCTCATCGTCCGGGATTGGCGTCGGGCCGCCGTTGACATGGGCCGCGATATCGGGGCCGATGTCGACGAACATCTCGGCGTCTGTTGACTTCACGCCGGGAAGGCTCGTGCCGCCGCAGTGCATCAGGACTATCATGTCCCGCTCGTGACCCCAGGAGATGAGATTTCGGGCGCGTTGGCGTTCCTCAACCGGCATGAGGAATTTCAAGCGCTCGACGCCTTCCCGGTGGACATCCTCGATGTCATCCTCAGTCATGTCGCCGTCGAGAATCAGCGTGCCGCCCCTGACCTTGACGCCGCCGGGGCGGTCATTAGCGAGTGACTTCCGGGCGAGCGTGGCTAGGGACTTGGCGCTCTCGACGTCATCAGGTCGTCCGGGAAGGTGAGGTTCTCCGTTTGAGATCATCGAGGTAATCCCACCGTGCAGATAGCTCTCACACCAACCGAGCGTTTGCTGCCGTGGGGTGTAGTCGCCGAACACCGGGTGGATGTGGGAGTCGATCAGACCGGGTGTCAGGGTGAGACCGCCGGCGTCGATCTTCGTGTCCGCGGTGGTGATTGTCGTGCCCAGTTCACGAATTTTCCCGTTCTCGATATACACCGAATCCCCGTCGAGAATCGGCTCCTCCAGCCGCCCGGTGATAATCCGGCCGATGTTCGTGACGAGCGTGCTCACGACTCGGACACCTCCCGGTCTCTGATTGCTGCTTCCGGGCCCTGTGGTGCAAAGATCCACAGTTTCCGGAGCGGTTCGGTCCCGACGTTGACGTGTTTGTGCTGTACGCCAGGTGGAATCACGGCCGCCTGATTCGCTGTTAGCCTGTACGTCTCGTCGTCGGTGACGATCTCCGCCTCGCCCTCAAGAACGTACACTATCTCTTCGACTTCGCGTACGTGTGGAGAGCCCTCCGCGCCCGGTTCGAAGGTGACGACCCCGACGCTGACATTCTCGACACCGACGCTTTCGTCGGCTACGATTTGACTCGCGAACGCACCGCTGCCGTATTGCGGGAGTGTCGCGGTGTCCCGTACGACGATTCCGCCGTCGCTTTCGTCGGTCACGGGCGACCAACCTCATTGGATATGTGTTGGTAACTCATACCACGGATTGTCGTTTCAGGAGATGAAATATATAGCTTGTCCATACTCTGGCGGGTACAGCAAGCCAACGGGCGGCCGCTGTTCGTGACCGTTCAGGCGACTGGGGCTTCCAGCAACATTTATATCAACGGCGTTGAAACTACTGGACCAAGCCATGAGAGTGCATCACAGTGGCACGTGTGCCACAACGAGGTGCCGGATAACTGGACGGATTCACGGAGTACTGTCGAGGAACTGGCCGCTGTTAACCGGTACTCACGCAGCGGGCCGTTCGCCCGCCAACAAATAGTATGGCGCTGGGAAGTGACCTCGCGGTGGCGATACTGAACGGCGTCACTTGGGGACTTATCGTGGCGCTGATCGCATTAGGACTCAACCAAATCTACGGGCTGCTTGAAATCGTCAATATGGCCCACGGATCGCTGTATATGCTCGGTGCTGTCATCGGCTGGTTTATGATAGATGCCACCGGGAGCTTCGGCGCGGCGCTGCTGGTCGCGCCCCTTGCCGTCGGCGTCATCGGGATGACCGTCGAGCGCACAATCCTCCGGCCGATTGAGGACGACCTCACGATCACTCTGATCGCGACGTTCGGCCTATTGTTGATCTTCGATCACTTGGCGCTGATGACGTTCGGCCCCGGTACCCGCTCGGTATCCGCGCCAGTCGGTGGCACGGTGTCGTTTGCGGGCATCTCGTACTCGAAGTACCGTCTTGTCGTCGGCGTCGTCTCCATCGTCCTGATGGTATGTCTATACCTGTTCCTCTTCCGGACCCGCTATGGGACCTGGATGCGGGGCGTCCGTCAGGACCGAGAAACCGCAAGTGCGCTCGGAATTCCCACTTCGAAAGTGTTCGTCTTCACGTTCGGCCTAGGCTCGTTCTTGGCCGCGCTGGCCGGCGTGTTGCTGGCACCGATCGTCAGTGTGGGCCACCTGATGGGGCTCGACATCCTTGCGGTGGCCTTCATGGTGGTAATCGTCGGCGGCTTAGGCTCTCTGCGCGGCGTCCTCGTCGCCAGTTTGATATACGCACTCGTCGAGAACGTGAGTTCATTATTCATGACCCCCATAGAGGCACGCATCCTGACATTCGCGCTCATGATCGCATTCGTATTGGTTCGCCCTGACGGCATCTTCCGGGGTGCATCCGCGTGACCCGGAACATCGAGACGCCACTCGGAACGCTGACTCCCACGAACGGGGCCTGGATTGCGCTTGCGGCTATCGCCGTAATCTACCCCTTCACTGTGGACAACTTCCTGTTGTTCTTAGGCGCGTCAGTCCTGGCGCTGGGGCTGTATGGGGCTTCCTTCGACCTAATCTACGGCTACACAGGATTGTTGAGCTTCGGTCACGCCGCGTTCTATGGCGTCGGCGCGTACGCGGCGACATTCGCAATCCAAGACTACGGTCAGGGCGTTCTCACCGCCATGCTCGTTGGATTCCTCGTTACCGCCGTCATCGCCATCGGTCTGGGTCTCATCGCGATTCGAGTCAGTTCGCACGGATTCGTGATCGTTACGATCCTGATCGTCCTAATCGCGAACCTCGCCGCGGTGAGCTTGACGTCGATTACCGGCGGTACCGACGGGATGAGCGTCATCATTCCTGAACTCGCGCTACCGATGCTCGGGGAGTTCTCGATGCTAAACCCGATGTTCAGGTACTTCTTCGTCTTGGCCGTGGTCGGAGTCTCGCTCATGGCTATGAACCGCCTCGTGAACTCGCCGATTGGCCTCGTGTTCCGAATGATCCGTGACAATGAACAGCGCGCGCGGATGCTCGGGTACAACGTTACGGTTTACAAGCTGATTGCCTTCAGCGTCAGTGGCGCATTCGCCGGTGTGGCGGGTGTGCTCAGCATGTACGTCACTGGGTTCGTGAGCGCCTCGCACTTCGCTCTCATTGTCTCTGGTGACGCGGTCATCTACACGCTTGTTGGCGGCCGAGCGACGCTGATCGGCGCTATCTTAGGCGCGGTCCTGATCGAAGGAGCCTCGAACTTCGTGAGCGGGATTACCGATGTCTACCCGCTGATTATCGGCGCAATCTTGTTATTCACCGTGATCTTCGAGCCGGAGGGTGTCGTTGGGATGTCCCACCGCGTTCGCGACTGGCTCCAAGACCGCGGCGTATTGCCTGGGGGAGACGAACCTGAGTCGCCGACAGACCCCGATGCTGATCCCGGCGCTACCGAGGTGACTACCGATGAGTGAGACCATACTCAGGACGGACGGATTGACCCGCAGGTTCGGCTCACTGGTCGCTGTCAACGATGTTGACCTCGAGATTTACGAGGGCGAGATTCGTGGATTGATCGGCCCGAACGGGGCCGGTAAGACCACCGTGTTTAACATGCTCTCAGGGATGCTTGATCCGTCGTCCGGCGAAATCTGGTTTCACGATGAGGAGATTACGGACATGCCGCCGCACCAGATCACTTCTCGTGGGATGGCTCTCGCCTTTCAGATCACCAGTATCTTCCCCGAACTGACGGTCACGGAGAACGTCCTCGGGGCTATCAATGGCCAGAAGCGCTTTCTGAACCCGCTTGAACGCTACAGCGACGACGAAGCCGGCCACGAGCGTGTGATGGAACTCTTGGAGCGCGTCGGTCTCATGGAACATGCAGAAGAGACAGCAGAGAACCTCTCACACGGCGACCAGAAGGTCCTTGAGATGGCGCTCGCGCTCGCGAGCGATCCGGATATGCTCCTTCTCGACGAGCCCGCGGCAGGGCTCTCAGCCAGTGAGACACGGACCGTGGTCAACCTGCTTGAGGAACTCCACGGAGAGGTTACGATCATGCTCATCGAACACGACATGGATTTGGTGATGGAACTCGTCGATAGCCTTACCGTGCTTCATCACGGCGAGATCATTTCAGAGGGGAAACCCTCGGAGATCAAGACGGACGAACAAGTGCAAGAAGTCTACTTCGGGAGGGAGTACTAATGCTGGAAGTGGACGCCATCAACACCTACTACGGGAAGAGCCACATCCTCCACGATGTCAGCTTCGAGGCTGACAACGACGAGGTGGTCGCTCTCCTCGGTCGCAATGGTGTCGGAAAAACCACCACCATGAAATCAATCATCGGGTTAACCCCTCCGCGAACTGGAACGGTCCGATTCGAGGATGAGGTAATTTCAGGCAACTCAGCGAGCGAGATTGCCAACCGTGGAATCGGTTATGTCCCGCAGGACAGGGGAATGTTTCCCGACTTGACTGTCGAGGAGAACCTGACGATGGGGCTCGGGACGGCGACCCGGGATCAGAGTATCCTCGACCAGATTTACGAGCGATTCCCCCGCGTCGAGGAACGGCTCCAGCAAAAGGCCGGCACCCTCTCGGGCGGTGAACAGCAGATGGTGGCGATGGCCCGCGCACTGATGCGGGACCCGAAACTCGTGTTGATGGACGAACCCACCGAGGGGCTGATGCCCTCGTTGATTCCCGAAATCGCCGATATCACCGAAGAGATCGCCGATTCGGGATACACTATCGTTATCGTCGAACAGAACGTTGACCTGGTAATGGACATCGCCGACCGCGTCTACCTGATGGACAACGGCCGGATCCACGAGCAGGCAACGCCAGCTGAACTGCGCGAGAATGAAGCGATCCTCGAGAAGTACCTTGGAGTTGGTATCTAATGATAGACTTCGAACTCAGTCCGATTTCGCGACGCATCGTCGAAGAACTGGCAACGGTTACTGCAGAGGAGGAGGTGCTCGTCATCTCCGATCCGGAGAAGGTGAGCGTGGGGCGTGCAATCACCAACGCAGCGCGGTCGACGGGTGCGAACGCAACCCTATCGATAATGCCGCGACTGGATGCCCACGGGAACGAACCACCGGAACCGGTTGCCGCCGCGATGAAGGCCGCTGACGTGGCCTTCACTGCAACGACCCACGCGATCACGCACACGCAGTCCCGACTCGCGGCCTCAGACGCCGGCACGCGTGTCGTTGTCCTTCGGGGCGTCACGGAAGACATGCTGATTGAAGGGGGCATGAACACCGACTACGAGCGGCTTCGTGAGGTCACCGCTGCTACGCGTGATGTCCTTGACGCTGCCAGCGAGGCCCACGTTACCAGCCCTGCCGGAACGGACATCGACCTGAACTTGGAGGGCAGCTCGGCGTTCTCCCTCGATGGCTACTTCCATGATTACGGCTTCTCCGCGCTTCCAGGTGGGGAGTCGCCGACCTGTCCGCAAAAGAAACCAGGCACTGACGGGACCGTCGTCATCGACTACTCGATGGACAACATCGGCCATCTCGACGAACCGATCGAACTCACGTTCGAGGCGGGAACGCTGACCGATATTTCGGGTGGTAGCGAGGCCGACGAGTTACAGGCTATTGTCGACGATGCTGGCAAGAACGCCGGCAATCTCGCCGAGTTCGCAATCGGGACCAACCCCGACGCGCGCCTGATCGGCAACCTCGCCGAGGACAAAAAGAAGGCCGGTACCGTCCACTTCGCTATCGGCGACGACACCAGTCTTGGTGGCACCCTAGAGAGCGAAATCCACTTCGACGGTCTCGTCCTCGACCCGACCGTCGAACTCGACGGCACCGTTGTCCTTGACGAGGGGACGCTGGACATTGAAGGCATCCTCGACTTGGCGGACGAACTCCGGGACTAACCGGCAGAGCCGCCGCTCCCTATTCTGCAGTTCCGTTACCGCCGAAAACGTGCGTCGGCCGACCGATCACCCGTCTTCGCGGTTGTGGATCGCCCCGTCGCGCGCTGAGAGATGCTGTGGATCCCGGTCGTTCGCGACGGCCAGAAGTTCGGCGACGATGCTGTGGGCGATTCCATAGGGCGTACTCCCACCTAAATCGAGACCGATCGGGGTGTAAACCCGCTCCAGATCGGTCTCGGTTGGTGTCGTGGCGGTCTCATCGTCGTCCATCGCCGCGAGCAGTTCCTCGAAGCGCTCGCGCGGGCCCATGAGCCCGATGTATGGAACAGGGGTCTCGAGTAGTTCCTCAAGCGCGAGTCGGTCGTCGACGAAGTTATGCGTCATAATGACGACGTAGGTGTCCTCGTCGAAGGACTCGGTGTCCCGAATCCGTGCCGGTGAGGTCGAATTAACCTCGGTGGCGGAGGGGAACTGATCCGAGTCCGTGGTTCCCCGGAACCCGACGACGTGGACGCGGAAGTCGGCGTTCGCGGCCAATTCGACCACGGGACCGACGTCGTGGCCGGAGCCGACGACGACGAGTTTTGGGGCCGGCGTGAGCGCATCTACGAACACCTCGGCTGCCCCCGCGTCGGTTTCGACACGGACCACGCCACTGCGTTCTTGTTCAAGGTGGTCTTTGACCTCAGATTCGACTGCGTCCCGGACCCACGCAGGTGCGTCCGATCCCTCGACGAATCCCTTGCCGGGGCGGTAGTTTCCCCGACTCCAGGCTGGGGCGTTCCCGTCGAGAACCGTGACGACGCCGACGGGCTCATTCGCGGCAACACTGTCGAGGGCCGGCCGGTAGTCTGCAGTCAGCGGCTCAAGGAGGACATCGATGATTCCGTTACAGCCGACGCCGAGCCCCCAGACGTCCTCGTCGTCCTCCATCATGTCGTACGTTTCAATTCGTGGACAGCCGCTATCAAGGACATCCGCTGCAATGCGATTGATTTGGTCCTCCAGACACCCAGCTGTGATGCTGCCGAGGCCATCGCCATCGGGCGTGACGAGCATCTTCGCACCAGGACGCCGATAGGCGTTCCCTTCGACATCGGTTACGGTCGCGAGGACCGCCGGTTTATCTGCTTCGAGCAATTCGCGAGCCCGGGCATACACCGTCGACTCGGGAACGCTCCATCTGCTGTCTGTCATTGCTAAAGGAGTCGCGTCCCTTGATTGTAAGCGTTTTCCCCGCTAAAGTGGCCCGAATGGGCCGAACAGACTGAATACGGCTCATCTGGCCATCTCCCGTCAGCGCTAAAATCGCGGCTGCTCAGGACCGTAAACCGACAGGGTACCGGGTGGTATCCACCATCATTATTACCGGGCCCGCGCAATAGGTTGCAATGCTCGACTACTTCGATGTAGAATCGGATGTGTCCGCAGAGGAGCGGATGATCCGGGACACGGCCCGAGAATTCGTGGAAGAGAAGGTACACCCCAATATCGGCGAGCACTGGATTGAGGGAACCTTTCCCACTCAATTGATCTCTGAAATGGGTGAGATGGGGTTCTATGCACCCAACTTGGAGGGATATGGCTCTCCAAACGTCTCTGAGACCGCGTATGGTCTCCTGATGCAGGAACTGGAGGCCTGTGACTCTGGCCTGCGCTCGATGGCCTCCGTTCAGGGTGCGCTCGTAATGTACCCAATCCACGCCTACGGCTCGGAGGCACAGAAAGACGAGTGGCTGCCCAAACTCGGCAGGGGAGACGCGGTGGGCTGTTTCGGCCTCACCGAACCCGAACACGGTTCCAATCCGACGGCGATGGAGACCTACGCTGAGGAGGCCGATGGCGGCTACCGACTGAAGGGTGCGAAGACATGGATTACGAACTCCCCGATTGCGGATGTCGCCATCGTCTGGGCGCGTGACCGGACCGACCCTGACACGCCCGTCCGGGGATTCCTCGTGGAGACCGATCGCGACGGCGTCTCGACGAACAAGATTACCGAGAAACTCTCGCTTCGGGCCTCTATCACTGGTGAAATCGGTCTCAACGACGTGTTTGTTCCCGAGGAGAACCTGCTGCCCGGCGCGGAAGGTATGGGTGGACCACTCGGATGTTTAACACAAGCTCGTTACGGCATCGCCTGGGGCGCTATCGGCGCCGCACGTGATTGCTTCGAAACCGCCAGACAGTACGCAGAAGACCGCGACCAGTTCGGTGGCCCCATCGGTCGGTTCCAGCTACAGCAGGACAAACTCGCCGAGATGGCCACCCAGATAACGCTCGCCCAACTGCTCGCGCACCGCCTCGCGGACCTCAAAGAACGCGGCGCGATGCGCCCCCAGCACGTTTCGATGGCCAAGCGCAACAACGTCCGGATGGCCCGCGACCAGTCCCGCATCGCTCGCGAGATGCTCGGCGGTAACGGCATCACCGCCGACTACTCGCCGATGCGACACATGGCCAACCTCGAGACAGTGTATACCTACGAAGGGACCCACGACATTCATACTCTGATTCTTGGGGAAGACCTGACTGGCATCGCCGCCTACGAGTGACTATGGTGGGCGAAGCCAAATCCTCCGAGACCGACGTCGGCCCGCTGGATGGGCTGACGGTGCTTGACGCATCGCGGGTGCTGGTCGGCCCGTTCTGTACGATGCAACTGGGAGACCTCGGCGCGGAAGTCGTCAAGGTCGAACATCCGAAAGGGGGCGACCAGACCCGTGGCTGGCACCCGCCAACCTACGGCGACAGCGAGGAGAGCGCCTACTACATGAGCGTCAACCGGAACAAGCGCTCTATCACGCTCAACCTCGCCAGTGAAGATGGACGGGACCTGTTCCGCGAACTCGCCGCGAAGGCTGACGTAGTCGTCGAGAACTTCCGTGTCGGACAGATGGACGAGTGGGATCTGGGCTATCAGGACCTCCGCGCGGAGAACCCCGAACTGATCTACTGCTCGCTGTCGGGATACGGCGAGTGGGGCCCGGATCGGGACCGTCCGGCCTACGACATCATCATGCAGGCCGAGGGCGGTATGATGTCGATTACCGGCGCGGAAGACGGCCCGCCGGTCAGAATCGGCGTGGCCATCGCGGATATCGGGGCGGGGATGTACGCCGCACAGGCCATCTTGGCTGCGCTCCTAGAGCGGGAACTCGGCGACGGCACCGGTCAGAAGGTCGACGTCAGCCTGCTTGACGGCCAGGTTGCCTGGATGACCTACATGGCCTCGAACTATTTCGCGACCGGCGAATCGCCCGGGCGGATGGGGAGCAAACATCCCACCATTGCCCCCTACCAAGCGTTCCCGACCACCGACGGCTACGTCGTGGTGGCTGTGGCTTCCGAAAACATCTGGCCACGGTTCTGTAAGGCGATGGACCGGCCGGATCTCGTGGCAGACGAACGGTTTGAGACGAACGCCGACCGTGTCGAGAATCGAGACGACCTCGACGCGATTATCGAGGCCGAAATCTCGGCGTACACGACCGCAGATATGCTCAAACTGTTGGACGAGCACGGTGTCCCAGCCTCGGATGTCAAGGAAATGGCGGAAGTCTTCGACAATCCACAGGTGCAGGCCAGAGGGATGTACCGGACTATCTCTCACCCTACGGCTGGCGAGGTGGAGATGCCGGGAAGTCCCATGCACTTCTCGCGGACGCCGACATCGATCAGACAGTACCCACCCGCACTGGGTGAACAGACAGAGGCCATCCTTCGTGAACTCGGTTACTCGAGCGAGGAGATTGAACGACTGCGAGAAGAAGACGTGCTGTGATGCGATGACCGATACGTGCTCGTGTTAAACCATCCACGATTCCGCCAGACGAGCCGATTTGGGGAACGGTTCTGCAATCTTCGACTATCCATGGTAGAATATATTAAGAAAATATTATATAGTATCTGATATATGGGGCACGTGCTTAGTGGTGTTCTCCTTGTCAAAAAGAGTCGCTGGTAATGATATCTGTTTATATCTAAACTGATAGTAGTGTCTAGTCCTCAACTTCATTACAGAATTAGACCACGGCATCGTCAAGCGCGATGTGACTTGTCTGTTTCTCAGAGTTCGGCTGTAAATCGTTATTCTGTATCTTGCTGTGGATGCTGTTTAGATTCAACAACCTCCCTCAATTATAAATATTCTTATTTATATTTGCAAATGATAAATCGGCCAGATGCAGACGAGTACTGTCTCCAATTATTTCTTCTGGGTCATGTTTGTGCCCAACAAACTGTAAGCCGATCCAACCGCTTTAACTGGTGATTATCAATATGGCGGCATATACACGCAGAAAGCGACCGCTTCACTCCTGAGTTAATACGACGCCGGAACGGACTCTAAATGCTTCGTGGTCGCCTACACAATAGTCACATTTTTATTTTGCACGCGAGAAAATTTCCGTAATGACTAAATGCAAAATCGAGATCGTCGCCGACAGGTACGACCTCGATGCGTCCGAGGGTCGGTACGGGACCGTTGACGAGCGTCTTCTGACCCGTTGGACTGGTGCGGACGGACGCGACCCCGACGGATACCGGACGCTCACTGAGTGGTTCAACAAACGGTTGCTCAAGTCCGTCTACGACGAGTACGGGCGGGACACGACCGGGACACGGGTGAGTAGCGATTACGCGGCGCTGACCGGGGACGACAAACTCCTCCAAGAAGAGGTGATGGACGACCTCCGAGCCGACGGAATCGACCCAGAGCGGGTCCAAAGCGACATGGTCTCTTGGAGCACAATGCGAGAACACCTCAACTCATGCCTCGATGGCGAGAAAGAAGTCAAGAACTCAGAATCGGACTGGGAGCGCCGCAGCCTTGAGGTTGCAAAGAGCCTCACCCGGTCGAAGGTTCGGGATGCGTTGTCTTCTCTTGATACGAAGGACGAGTTGCCCGAAGGCAATCGGGCTGAAATCGAGATTCAGATTCTCCTGAGTTGTCCGGACTGCCCGATTCGGATTCCGATTGAGGATGCCGTTGAGCGGGGGTTCGTCTGCAAGGACCACTTCCCGGTCGCGCCGTCTGTGGGGGTGGAGAGCTAAGATGACCTGGAACCTTGAATTCGAGAACATCGCTGGCATTCGCGAAGGTGCTGCGTCGCTCGAACCCGGAATCAATGCTGTCCGCGGGACCAACTGGCAGGGGAAGTCCAGCTTCGTAACCGCCATCGAGACAGTGATGGGAACGGAGACGGTCCTAACGGAAGGCGAGGACTCCGGTGCGGTCCAGCTAGAAACCGCCGCGGAGACTTATCGGGTCGAACTCAACCGCGATGGGGAGACGATTGTCCGGTCGGGTGAACCCTATCTCGAATCCGAGAAGGCGCGAGTAACTGCGTCGCTGTATGCCTTCCTTGACGATACAAACGATGTCCGCGAGGCAGTACGCCAAGATGACAACCTTGAGACTGTGCTCACTCGGCCGCTAGACCTAGAGAACATCGATGAACGAATTGCCGAATTAAGTCGGGAACGCGACCAGGTCGAGACAGAACTCCAGCGTGCCGAGAAGGCAGCCGAACAACTCTCGGACACCCAAGTGACGATAGAGCGCCTAGAGGACGAACTTGAGGAGCTGGAAACGCGGCGCGAGGACATCAAAGAGGGGCGTCAAGACGAGGAGTCGGTTTCGGACCGTCGCGACGAACTAAGTGATGCGAAAGCCAAACGTGACTCCGTTGAGAAGCGCATCGAGCGGCTTGAGCAGACAATCGACCGGACCACAGAGAAACTCGAAGAAAAGCGCGAGGAACTAGATGCCCTTGAGGTTCCGGCGGAAGACGAGGATTTAGCGAGCCGAATCAAGGAACGCAAGGACCGCCTGAACCGCGTCGAACAGGACGCGGAGCTACTGCAGTCGGTGTACGCACCGACCAAGCGCCTCATCGATGAGGACCGGGTAGAGCTGATTACAGACATCGATCGGGACCTCCTTGAGGACTCGATTCACTGCTGGACGTGTGGCTCCGAGACAAGCAAAGCGGCTGTTGAAGAGAATCTCGACGCTCTTGGTGAACGAATCTCGGAACTCAGAGAACAGGCGAACGAGTACCGGAGCGAGGTCACGGACTTGCAGGAACGTCAAGAGAAGGTAAAGCAGGCCCAACGCCGTGAATCCGACCTCGAGGACGAAATCGCACGCCTCGAATCCACGATCGAAGAGCGCGAGACGAGCCTTGAGGGGGCCCGGGAGCGACGCGAGGAACTGGCGAGCCGGATCGACGAACTCTCGGAGATTGTCGAGGCTGAGGACGACGAATTGACCGAAGTCGAGAGCCAGATTAAGTACACGGAGACGCGGCTCGAAGAGGTCCAGGAGGAACTTGAGACGCTCGAATCGCAGGCCGAGCAGCGTGACACCCTTGAGGCCGAGCGCAAGGAGATGACCGACGAAATCAATCGGCTGCGCGACCGGAAGTCGGAGATTAAACGGCGGACACGCGAAGCTTTCGACGACGCTATTCAGGATATTCTCGCGAAGTTCGACGTCGGATTCGAGATGGTTCGGCTCACTTCGGAATTCGAACTCGTTGTTGCCAGAGACGGCCGAGAGGCCAGCCTCGACGCCCTGAGTGAAGGCGAACTTGAACTGCTTGGCATCGTCGCAGCATTGGCTGGCTATGAAGCCTTCGACGCCACCGACGACATCCCGGTAATGCTTCTCGACGGTCTCGGCGGCCTTGCCGACGAGAATCTGCAGACGCTGATTCAGTATCTCGAGGACCGGGTTGACTTCTTGGTCTTCACGACCTATCCCGAGACGACTTCGTTCGAGGCGAACACGATTGATCCCCGAGAGTGGTCCGTCGTCTCGCCGATGACTGCGAACTGACCGGGTAGGGAAACTGACCGAGATTTCCGTGGAGACTTTTGTCGTTGTCCCATTTAAAACCGGATTTAGAAGACCTCGGGTCGTCGGGAAACAGGGCGACTATAGAGATGGTATCTCCAGATAACTATTCAGAGAATACCTTCACATCCCCTTCCGTAGTCAGCCCGACTCTAACTTCGGTGCATAAACGACTCTCATGAGCAACCTCTTTGAGGAGGCTGTACAGGTGTGCGTAGAGTTCGGGGCGACAGTAGCGAATTTTCACCCCTGCGTCGTCACCGTGAGCGTATACTTGGTCGACGAGTTCGTTGAACTCAGTCCCTGACGAAACGGTGAATTGTGCAGGTGCACGAATCGTACGGAGGAGTTCAAGCGTCCGACGTGCTTTCTCGATGTTTTTTTCGGCTGCCCGCTCGATAGCACTCACATTTGAGTCCGTGGTCCCCAACTCGTTAGCGACTTCTTGTTGCGTGTACCCCTGTTCCCGGAGTTCTATCACCTCGACTTGCCGGTCAGTCAGTACTGTCGTATCTATTTCCACCACATAAACTCAAACAGAAGTGTTTGAGTTAAGCTTATTGGTCAAACAGGGCATCCTCTTCATGTGGTCGGTGATACATCAATTGGCCGCCGCCAGGTCCTTGCGGGAATCGCTTCGGGACTCGCCGGTACCGCTGGCTGTTTTAGAACGAGGGGTGGTGGCGGCGAATCGGCGACAGTCTCGATGCTCGCTGCGGGAAGTCTGAATAACGCCCTCGAAAACGGTCTTCGATCGAACGTTGACGCGACCATCCAGGTTGAAGCCCACGGCTCTGCTGAGGCCGCTCGCCTCGTCGCAGAGGGGCAAAAAGACCCTGCCATCGTCTCCCTCGCGGATATCGCCCTCTTTGACTCTCCGCTCAGTCCGGAATGGTTCGCCGAGTTCGCCACCAACTCCATCGTCATCGCATACAACTCAGACACCGATGGGGGACAACGCCTCGCCGAAGCCGGTTCCAAGAACTGGTTTAATCCGATTTTGGATGATGACGTTACTCTCGGCCGCACGGATCCCGAGTTGGATCCGCTTGGGTACCGGTCTCTTTTCATGCTCGGACTAGCGACCGAATATTATGGAACCGGGGCAGATTTGCGGGCGGCGATCCCGACACGGGAACAGATTTACCCCGAAACACAGCTTATCAGCCAGTTCGAAACCGGCTCTATCGACGCGGCGATTGCGTACCGAAATATGGCTGTCGAGCGCGGCTACGATTACGTTGATCTCCCGGTAGAGATCGACCTCAGCGACCCGGCGTACAGCGATGCCTATTCGACCGCCAGCTATGAACTACCAAGCGGGAAGGTCGTTCAAGGAGGAGTAATCAGCTACGGCTCGACTATCCGTCATCAGTCTCCCGCTGTTGTGGACGTATTCAACGCGCACACGACGAGCCAGTATCTGAGTGAGTTTGGTTTCGTCGTGCCAAAGGACTACCCTCGATTTACTGGTAATGTTCCCCATGATGTCACGGACTGAAGACGCCGTCAAGCGATTCGACTGGCTGTCAGTAGCGTTCCTACTCGGCGCGGCCTTGCTGTGTTACTATTTATTGCCACTGCTTTCGCTCGTTGTCAGTCAACCACCTGGAATCGTTATTCAGCGGCTCACGACCCCAGACGTAGTTTCTGCTGCGACCACGTCAACAACGGCATCATTCACGAGTACGGCCCTCGCGACGCTGTTCGGACTTCCCCTCGCATACTGGTTGGCTCGTACCGATAGTGGCATCCAGACGCTCGTCACTGCGCTCGTCGTGTTGCCGCTCGTCCTTCCGCCGATTGTTAGCGGGATGGTGTTGCTCACGGTTGTCGGGCCAAATACGCTTCTCGGTGAGCTGGCGGCCGCTAACGGAGTTCCGCTAACCAGATCGATCGTCGGGGTGGTCCTTGCGCAGACGTTCGTTGCCTCACCCTTCGTCGTTATTACGGCGAAGGCAGCTTTCGAGAGCGTCGACCGCCAATTGGAGCACGCTTCACGCTCCCTCGGAAAGAGTCGATTGACGACCGTCCGACAGGTGACACTCCCTATCGCATGGCCCGGTATTCTCGCCGGGGTCACACTCGCGTTCGCCCGTGCTATCGGTGAGTTTGGCGCGACGATCATGCTCGCATATTATCCCCGAACGATGCCAGTCCAGATATGGGTATCATTCACGACGCTCGGACTAGACAATGCCTTTCCCATTGCTGTTATTCTCGTTGGGATTGCAGTGGCAACCCTCGTCGTTCTCCACGTACTGGGAACGAACCCTTTGGAGTGACTCATGCTTGAATTAACTTCCCTCACGAAGATGTACGATGGCTTCGAGTTCGGTCCGGTTGACCTCTCTGTCGAGACCGAAGTACTCTCAGTGCTCGGCCCATCCGGAAGTGGCAAGACAACACTACTTTCGATGATTGCGGGGATTGTTGATCCCGATTCGGGAACTATTTCTCTGAACGGTCGGTCTCTCGAAGACACGCCTATCGAGGAGCGCCGGGCTGGGCTTGTTTTTCAGGAGGGGGCATTGTTCCCCCATATGACTGCAAGGGAAAATATTCAGTACGCAGCGACCGACTCGGGTCGTGTCGACACTCTCGCCTCGCTACTGGAGATCAGCGACATACTGAATCAGCGGCCGGCAACGCTTTCAGGCGGTGAGCGGCAGCGAATTGCTCTCGCTCGTACGCTAGCGGCAGACCCGGATGTACTGCTCCTTGATGAGCCACTGTCGAGTCTCGACGCGCCGATTCGGCGTCGGTTGCGCCGTGATCTCGCTGATTTACTCGCGTCGCTTGATGTTCCCGTCGTCTACGTCACACACGACCAACGAACGGCAACAGCGGTCGGTGACCGCCTCGCCGTCTTTCATAATGGATCGGTTGAGCAGGTTGGGCCGCCGTCAACTGTGCTTAACCGTCCTGCTACCCGATTCGTCGCACGATTCACCGGCACAGAAAACATCCTCGAAGCATCGGTTGTTGACCGAGATGCAAGCGTAACAACGATCGAAATCGGAGACATCCATCTTCGAGCATCTGCGACAGAACTCACCCATACTGAGGTCACGGCATGTATCCATCCCTCGCGTGTACAGTTGGCTATGACTGCCCCAGATGACGCGCCGAGTCGTGGGAACACTATCTCTGGGATGGTCACCGATTGGTTGAACGTGGGTACACAGTATCGTCTTTCAATATATATCGATGGCTTTTCAGACCAAATCATGGTCACTGCACAGCCGTCTGTTTTTGAGCAATTTGAGATGGAATCTGGGCACAACCTGCAGGTCACTATTCCGCCAGAAGCGATTCATTTGATATAACAACTATCCCAGTCCGGATACTATATAGATTCAAAGTACCTGATGGAGATCTGTGTGAGCAGATCAGCTCCTTTTCATGGCACGACTCTGTTTGGTCGTGTTAAATTAACTATAACTCCACTAAGCGGCGTGGGTTTGTGACCACGTTTTTGCGGCCAGTCGGTCGATGTGACTGAACCAATTTGAAAGCAAACAAGTTCTCCAATATATTTTAAAAATGATGAATTGAGCAACGCTTCTGGGGGCGTGTTGTTGGACGCAGGGGCCGAGGTTTTCTCGTCGGAGACTACCGAGAAAACCGTCTGCGTCATCGACGAGAAACATGGCGTTTTCGATATTGTGCTTCTCGGTGAGTTCGGTGAGAAATCCTCGTGTGATTGGATATTAACACGGAAAAAGCCGTGAATGAATGGTTTTGTTCGTTTACGGTTACCCGTGGTGGACAGCCAGTACCGCTCGTTGTTGACTCGGATAGTCTTTTAATCGACAGCGACCCGATCCGGGCTTTCGCCGCCAGTTGGCCATAGGTTAGCTTTCTATCCCAATTGTGAACAGCAACTCGACTCTACTGATATCTAAATAATAAAATAAAATAATTATATATAATATTGATAATACTGCGAGATAGTGGTGGATGCCCTTTCAACGGTCTCGCGGGGTATCCTCTCTCGCTCTATAAGTCCCAAGTCGATCTACTCAGTAGTGAACGGCATTCCCTATAGGACCAATAGTGGGGTTCCCGATAATCGATGGTGTGTCGCTTTCAGGATTGCGGATTTTCTGTTCTCGATGGCACAGAACGCCTCCAGGAACGGGCGTGTCGACGTCGATCACCGGGTCGTAGGAACGTAGCGTCCCGTCGAAAGCCGGGCCGTCGCGCAACTATCTCGGTCGCGACGACGCCGTCGGCGGTTATCTCCCACTCTAGGACGCGGCCGTCACCCAAGAAGTCAATCGTGAATGGCATCTGATAATCATCTCCTCCTATACGTTACAGAACAGCCGAATGTCCGATAAGCTACGGCGTGTCTCCATGTTTCTGGAAGCGAGTCGAGAACACGAACGATGACGTCTCTCCTCTATTTTTTGTGTTCTCTTTTCTTCCGGAATGATTCGTGCCGAGTCCTCCCGACATCGTCAAGTCGATATATTTATACATATTCCATCATGTTTTGTGGTAATGACTGACGAATGCAAATTATCCGTCAGTTGGCAGGATTTGGCCCGGTCGGTTTCCGGGGGTGTCGGGATTCAACAGGGTGAGCATCTAGTATATGTTTCACCAAGATTCGCGGAGATAGCCGGAATGGAACCCGAGGAGTTAGAGGACTACCCGTGGAAGGTGGTGTTCGAACCGAGACGAATAGAAAAAATACAGGCTGCCCTTGATACCGCTCTGGCAGGGGGCCGCTGGCAGGGGGAAGCACGAGTGGGTGGAATAGATGGGTCCCACGTTGAATTGACCCTCTCCTCTTTGGACGAGGACGACATCGTCGTCTGGTCGCTCAGCGAAACCAGTTCGGCGGAAGAAATAGAGCAGGCGGATTCAGAAACACTCCTATTAGCGGAGTCACCTCGGTTGGCGCGAACTGTGTTGAGCACTATCGACGATGTCGTCTACGTCATCGGCGACGATGGCCGGTTCTGGTTCTGGAACGAATGTCTCGCCGAAACGACGGGATACACCTACGAGGAAATCGGAGAGATGAATCCTCGGGACTTCATACCGGAAGATCAATACGAGTACGTTCCGGGGTTGATGCAGTCGATCGGAGGCATCGATGACCGGCGCGTCAGAGTCGATATACTTACCGCCGAAGGTGAGCGGATCCCTCACGAGTTCGACGGGACGACATTTGAGGACCCCGAGACGGGGCGTTCGTTCAGATGCGGCATCGCGCGTGATATCTCCAAGCGATTGGAACGGGAACAGAAAATACGACGCCAGCGTGATGAGTTGGCGACGCTGAACCGTCTCAATACCCTTCTCTTCGAAACTACTCAGGAGGTGATTCGGACCGGAAACGAGGGGCCGATTATGCAGATTCTCTGTGAGCACGCCGTGGAATCGGACATCTATCGGTGCGCATGGGTCGGTCAGCGTGAACGGGGTGCGGTTCGGTTTACTTGTGTTGCCTCCGAAGGGTTCGAAGGAGACTGCGAGACGATACAGACAGATGAGATGACCAATGGTGGCGGATACGAAATAATACGAGAGGCGATAAATACGGATAACCCCAAGGTATCGATTTGTCGAGACCCCTCGACAGTGCAGTGGTTAGAAACTGAACACGAAGACGACATCGAGTCGCTTGCTGCCGTTCCACTCGGTCACGGTGATACCGTCTATGGCTGTCTCGTGCTCGGTACTAAACGTCCCAACGCGTTCAGTAGTCGAGAACAAACTGCACTGGCTGTTCTCGGTCATATGCTCGGAACCGTGCTACACGCGGCCAGAACCCAGGAACTGGTGTCCGCGACCTCGGTCGTCGAACTCGAATTCGAGGCGACACACGGGGAACACCTACCCCTCTTTTTTGGGTCCGACATCGATGGGACTCTATCGCTCGAGGGGTCCGTGCCGGGCAGCGAGGGGTGGATACTCTATCTATCCGTCGAAGGGGTGGACCCAGCCAGTGCTGCGGATGCGCTCCGGGCAACGACAGCAGTCGAACGCACTCGGGTAATCACCGACGGTTCCACATCGGGGCGACTGGAAGTCGTCTTCTCCCCACCGTCACTACCCGATGTCGTCAGCGCCGCGGGTGCAACCCTTCAGGAGGCTACTTTGACTCCGGACGGTGCGCGATTCGTCGTCGAGGCGCCGACTGATTCCGACATTTCACATATCGTCGACCATATCAACGAAAAGTACCCCGAAGTGGACTTACTGGCTACTCGTAAGCGAGACCGCGACCCAGCGATGATTCCACAACCGGGCAGTATCCTCGACGAGTTGACGCCCCGTCAACGGGAAGTGCTCGAAGTCGCCTACCGGGCGGGCTACTTCGACTGGCCACGCGAAAGTACTGCCGAAGAGGTCGCAGACGCGCTCAAGCTCGCACGTCCGACTGTCCACGCACATCTCCGGAAGGGAGTGCTGCGAATCCTGTCAGAACATCTCGACATTAACAAGCAGTAAGCGGCCGAGTTCCCGTTAGACGTACTTGGTTGAGCGATTTCGATGGACGCGGCAAACAGAAGCCAGTAGTGCCCACTCATTGGCCGCGACGTTGAGGATTCAGCAGAGGTCTCGCATGGACGCTACATACGTAGACTCGTCATTGATGTGGGGTGGAAGTGAACACCCGATTATGATGTCGCGACGTGCGTCTCTAGTGGGTACGTGGAACCGCTTGCTTGATCAACGGTGTCCCTCGATGGGTGGTGAATCGCTGTGACCTACGGCCACGAGAGGACAGGCGGTCGTCCGGCCAGCCCCCCGGCGCTGACGCGGCGGGAGGTGCTGGCCACGTCCGGTGCGCTGGCCCTCGGCGGTGTGCTCTCGGGTACGCCCGAGGATGCGAGCGTTTCTTCTGAGGACTCCACTCCGGTGCTCGCTGCTGGCGACCTCGTCCAGAGCGATGCCTACGTCGAGTGGCAGGTGAACGCCGAGATGTCGGCGCTCGTCGAACACCTGCGGGCGACCGTCGACGCCTTCGAAGGCGCCGGGAGCGCCGCCACGGCGTTCGTGAGTACGGGCGCCGACGGGATTCCCCAGTACGTCGAGAGTGCGACGTTCGCGGATGCCGACGCCTGGCCCGCCGTTGGTGAGCAGACCGCAGCCTGGTTTGCCGAGCGACATGGGACCGCGGCGACAGCGGAGCGACGGGAAGCGGATGTCGGGGCGTGGACGTTTGCTGCCGGCGACGGCACGCTCGACGCAGTCCGCCTCGATAAGGTCGACGACAGAGTCGTCCTCACTATCGTCGGCGGCGAGAACGCGGCTGCACTCGATCCACTGACGGCCGCACGCCAGTACGCGGCCGTTGTACGCGGCCGAATCGGCGGGCGGTAGCGCATCAGAAACTCGGTTTTGAGTCTCAGCAGTTGTCCGGACTCTTCGAACCGCAGTCGCCACTCCCGGGACCGATAAAGGGATTCTCTGGATCGTCTACAGTCTGCAGGCCGAGCGGGTCGGCTTCGAACAAGGTGGACGCGATGCCGTCAGTCACCGAGATGTCTGAGAGGTTACTGAGCATCGATGTCCCGTAGATAGATCCACGCAGCGAGATTTCGAGGGCGGCAGCCTGGCCGACGGCTGTCGCTCCAGCAGTCGCGCCAGTGGTTGCGGCCGCAGAGGCGGCCGCCGACCGCGAAGCCCCTTTACCCAGTTGTTCGATGCCTTCCTTGGCACCCTCCTTGAGTGCCGTCTTAGCGCCGTTTTTAAGCGTCTCCTCGGTGTTGCCCTGTGGTGCCGTCACGTCGCCCGAAATCTCGTCGATGGCGTTTCGGACCGGACTGATATTGTCCATGGTCATGTTGTAGTCCTCGTTTACGTCCTCCCAGTAACACGAGAGGCCGCTCCGGTCCAACGCGTTGACCGGGTCGCTGTGGGCGTACGCATAGAAGTTGTACTGTCCACCGGCTTGGAGAATCGGATCGCGTGCCGTAAACCGGCCCGTCTCCGGCTCGTAGTCCCTGAGGCCGAACCGAACCAGGCCCGTGTCCGGGTCGCGGACACCACCGCCGAAGCCGACGTGGAGTCTGAATCCGGGCGCCGAGTCGTTCTGGACGGCGCCGAAGCTGTCGCGAACGATTTCCTTCTCGACGGTGCCGTCGGTCGCGGCGACTACGCGCGGTGACCCGGCCTGATCGGTGGCCACGTAGTGCCAAGTGCCGTCGCGGTCAAACGCGATGAGTCGGCCCGACGGGTCGTAGTAGTAGCGGGTTCGAGTGCCGTCCGGGTCACGGGCGACAGTCAGTTGCCACGGTCGGTTCGGGTCGCCGTACAGGTACTCCGTCGTGTTCCCGCTTACCGTCCGGCCAATGAGACGCCCGTGTGCGTCGTTCGTATATGTGACCGTGGACCCACCATTGGGTGTCGCCGTGAGGAGATGTCCCTTCGGTGAGTAGCTGAAGGTGTCGCTGCCGCGGCCGCTGAGAAAGCCGTCCTTGTCGTAGCTGTAGGCGACCGTGGTTCTACTGCCACTCGACTCTTTCTCGCACGCTTTCAGGCGGTCCCCGGTACGGTACGTCGCGTCCAACGTCGCGGGCCCGAGCGTTCGCGAGACGCGGTTGCCGTTCGCGTCGTAGTCGTAGGACTCGTCGGGACCGTGCCCGAGGGTACGACCGGCGAGTCGCCCGGCCTCGTCGTAGGAGAACGTCTCCGTCGTCAACTGACTGCCGTCGACGGTCTCGGTCCGTGTTTCGATTCGACCGGCGTCGTCGTAGGTGTAATCTGCGGCGTAGATCGCCGTCCCACCGACCTCGTGTGTCCGCGTATCGACTCGACCGCGACTGTCGTAGGTGATCGTGATCGTCAGCGTGCCGTCGGTGATCGTCGTGGGAGCACCATCGGGACCGTCTCTGGTCAGGGTGAACGGGCCGTACTCTGTCGTCAGGCCGTCGTCGTCGTGGCTCAGCGAGTGCGTCTGGGAGCTACCGACGTCCTCCGGGAACGTGATCCCCGTGACGAAGCCGTCGTCGTCGTGGCTGTACTCGAACCGACCGGAGACGGCTCCGCCGTACTCCAGTCCCGTCGTGGCCATGCCGTCGCGGTCGAACGAGACCGTCTGGTCCGTGCCGCCATCGGGCGACCAGGTCAGCGTGTCCACGCGACCGGCGGCGTTCCAGTCGTAGGATACAGAGGGCAGTCCCGACCCGCTCGCCCCGGGGGTAGTGCCCGTGCGACGGCCGCCGGTGTCGTAGCTGTTCGTCATCGTCCGACCGCTCGCTGGGTCGAGGTCGGTCAGCAGGCCGTCGCCGTCGTAGCTCATCGAGACGCCCTCGCCGTCGGGCAGCTCCGGCGGCTCGTACCCCGTGAGGCGACCGGCGGCGTCGTGGCTGAACCGGTGGACGTCGCCGTTCGGACGCTCGAACTCGGTGAGGTTGCCAGCATCGTCGTACTCGAAGGCCTCCGTCGCGGCATCGGCGCTTCCGGCAGCCGTCGTGGCAGTCTGGATACGACCCAGCACGTCGCGGTCGAACTCGACCCGACGGCCGGTCTCGTCCTCGGCAGCCTCGAGGTAGCCGTTGGTGTCGTACTCGAATTTGAACACCGTCCCCGCCTGTTTGCGCTCGCTGATTCGACCGTTGCCGTTGCGCTCTATCGACACCGGATCGACGCCGTCGGCCGACAACTCCGACACGTCGCCGTTGTCATCGAGCGTCAGGACAGTGGACCGACCCTCAGGGGTCGTAATCGAGTACTCGTTTGTGGCGGCCTCGAACGTTCGATCGAACGTCCGACCGTTGATCGTCACCGTTTCGGTGAGCGAGTCGAGGCTGAGGGAGTCGCTGTCGTCCGCGAGCGAGACGGTACGGTCGGTCTTGGTGACCGTCTCGCGACCACTTGGAGAGACCTCGACCGCTTTCTCGGTCACCGGAGCGGCCATCCCGAAGCGGGGGTCAGGACCCTGAGACAGTGTCCGCGACCCCCCGTCGCGGCGTGTCACTTTCCACTGTTCGCCAGTCGTGAGTCGGGTACTGCTCGAGGTCCCCCCGCAACACTCCGTCGTGAACAGTCGGTCTCCGTCGTCCCACTCGCTGGTGTGGGTAACCTCGCGCATCTCGGGAGAGATCCGCTTGATCCTGGCTCCGTCGCTGATCGTAGAGCGGACGAAACTCGTCGTGGCACCGGTCGGGTCGGTCCGGTCGGTCAACCGTCCGGCCTTCCCGTACGAGAACGTGTTCTCGTTGTCCGCGGGGTCCTCGGCTCGAGTCAGCAGTCCTAGTTCCGTGAAATCGAGCGCGATCTGGCGTCCGTCGGGAAGCGTGACCGTCGAGAGGTAGCCGTTGGCGTCCGTCTCGAACGTCGTCCGCTGGCCGGTGGGTGACTCAATGGCCGCGAGGCGCCCGTCGGCGGTTCGCTCGACCGTCGTCTCGTTCCCGTACGCGTCGACGAACGCTTCCACGCGCCCCTCGTCGTCGTAGCCAAGATCCCACAACGTCCCCCCTGTCAACGTGTTCACCGTTTCCTCGTGGCGCTCTGGGATCCGTGCTGCAATCCGCCCGTCCGGATTCGGAAAGAGGCCGCTATCGTCGACGGCGAACCGGACGCGGGCGAGGGCGCCCAGGTCTCCGGTCGTCGTGAGGACGAACGTCCCGTCGGGGGCCACCGCGACGTCAGTGTCGTCGAGTTGGCCGAAGCCACCTGCCGCCGGATCCCCGCTTTCGAGCGGATCGTCTTGGCTGTCGCCGGTGCCGAACAGCCGACGAACGGTCCCGTCGGGGGCCACCCGCTGGACGACTTCTGTTGAGAGGTCGGCCACGAGAAGGTTCCCGACCTCGTCGACGGCGAGATCACAGATGTGCCCGAACCCCGCGTCTCTGGCCTCGGTCCCGTCGACTGCGGGCGAGGAGACGGTGTCGTCTATGTCGCCGGTGACCAGTCGGAGAACCCCGTCGGATTCGACGCTCAAGACGTTGTAGTAGGCACCGATCCCGTCGGTGTCGTTGGCGACGTACACCGTTCCCTCGCCGTCGACGGCCAGGCTATCGATGTTCTGAAACTCCACGTCGGTCGGAGCAGTGTCGAAGGTCCCGTCGTTTTTCGGCCCGATGGAAACGTTCAGACTCGAATCGACCGGGGCACCGGCGACGGGTTCGATCTTGCCGTTCTGGGTAACCCGGCGGACGGCCTGTCCCTCGTATCCGTCGAACCCGTCGAACGCATCGACGAAGTAGACGCTCCCCTCGGGGCCGACCCCGACATCTATCGGACGGATCGCCGTCTCGGTCGCCTCACCCATGTCCTCGTTCGCTCCGATGTCGTTGAAGTTCAGGTCGCTGTTGGTCGGCTTGGTTCCGTCGCCCGCGATACGCGTGACCGATCCGCTGTCGGGGTCGATGCGAAACACCGCGTAGGCCGCCGGATCGGCGGCGTATATCGACCCGGACGGGCCCACGGCGATCCGTCGGATCTCCTCTATCGGGTCGCGGCTGTCGACGACTGTCGAGACGAACGAACTGTCCTCGGTGACCGTGGTCGAGGGGTCGGTCGTCTTCTCGAGCGCGTAGGTCCGATCGACCGCGAACACCGTACTGAAGTCGCCGATGTACAGTGTCCCGTCCGGCCCGAACGCCATCGAATCCCTGTTGAAGCCGCTGGCGATTTCCGGCGCCGCGTCCGAGAACACGTTCTCGACGACACCACTCACTCCCCCCTGTCCCTGCTCGTCGACCCAGACCGGGTCGCGCTGGAGGGTCGCCGTCCAGCCGCCGAACCCGAGCTCCGTGGGTCGATCGTAGCGGAGTTCCACCTGATAGGTCCGCCAGACCGTTATCGGCTCGCGGCCCTCTCCGTAGGTCACTTCGAGCGACCCTCGTCGCCCGAAGCTTTGACGCAGACCTTCTCCCGCACCACCACCGCCCCCTGGTTGAACGCCAGCAGGGGTGGGATCCGAGTACACGGGCGTGTACTGGGCCCCGACGCGAACGGTCGCCCACTCCGATCCCTGAACCGGACGCCCCTGTCCGTCCTCGCCGTTCCACTGGAAGATGTAGGAGCGTTCGGTCGAATCCAACTCGACCTCGTGGTGTTGTCCGGCGACGTCTATCTGCACGACGTGGCCGAGCAGCCCTGACGATAACGGGTTCAGACCGACGTCGATCGTCGCGTCACGGATGTTGCCTTGCTGTCGCATGCTCCGGTATTCGAGATTCAGGTCGGTACCGGGAATGCGGAGCCTCGCGTTCGTCGCTAGATTCTGTGCGTCCGTCGAAACCGATAGTGGGGTGTTCCTCGTCATCGTTGTCACTCTCAGCAGGGGTCCGGATCCTCGGGTTCGTCACGCCGCTCCCGTTCCGGTGGGAAAACGGCGCTTTCGGGTGGTCTAACGGGCCAGTTGCAGTCCCACGGCGTGAAATGGGGCAACGGTGTCCGCCACAGTTCGTCACCCACCTCGTACAGGTCGGCCAGTGTTTCGCGCTCGGCGTCGCCGACGCCCAGATCCGAGAGGGTCTGCTCGTCGGCCGCGGTGTCGCTCCCGTCGATGTCGAGGTCGGCTTTGCCGTCGGAGATCCCGAGGATCTTCACGACCAGGCCGTTGTTGGAAGGCACCCAGTTCGCCGCATCGGCATCGTAGGACCCGGTCGGTACGGGTGCTCCCACCGGAAAGTCGAGGAAGTTGTCCAGGTAGAAGACGACGTCCGTGTCGAACTGCAGGTCCCCCGCCGACCCGGAGCCGATGAACCCACCGCCGGAGGAACCGCCCGACCCGGATGCCTCCTCGTCGACGAAAAACTCCGATGCGTAGGTGTAGCCGACTTGGCGCGGGAGTCCTCCCGGCATCGACTCCGGCCCCAGATCGCCGACGGTGTACTCAGCGGTCCGGACGGTCAACGACTCCGGCGCCGTGCCGTCGGCCGTCCACTGGGCTGCGGTCCCTTCCGGGACGAAGACGACGGCCGTCCTGGTGCCATCATCGTCCGAGACCTTACCGCTCTCGACAACCTGAGGTTCGTTAGCATCGTTTTCGATTTCGGTCCCCTCGCCGTCCGGTTCGACCAGCGCGACATCGTCCATAGCCGTCTCCTGGTTCCAGTTCAGATTGACCGAACGCTGGGCAGGGAGGTAGCCGTCCTTCTCGAAGCGAACCGTCTCGCGCCCGCCGCCGTTGAGCGCCATATCCCACTCGCCATCCTCGCGGGTGTAGGTGTATCCGAACTCCGGTCGGTCTTTAATCGAGACCTTCACCCCCGACAGTGGCGATCCGTCGCGGTTCAAAACCGTCCCTGTGAGGGTACTCACCCGTTTTCCCTCGATTTTCGCTGGGTCCGCATCTCGCTGAACTGGTTCGGATCCCTGATAGAGGAACGCAGCGCGGTCGGCGGTCGAACTCGTCGTCGTGAGGTCTGGTTCCGGCGGGTCTGGCTCTCGCAGGTCCGGCTCTGAGTCACCCGGCGAGGGCGTCGGTGTCGGCGTCTCAGTCGGTGTTTCGGTTGGTGTCGGCGTCTCAGTCGGTGTTTCGGTTGGTGTCGGCGTCTCAGTCGGGGTCGGTGTTGACGAGTCGTCGCTATCGTCTCCTCCCCCACCACTCCAGCCGCCACCGGCATCCACTTGGTTGCCGTCAGATGACTGGCTCGACGATTCCTCTGTCGGTGTTGCAGTCGTAGTGTCGGTGGGGCTTGCTGTCTCAGTCGCAGTATCGGTTGGGACTGACGTTTCAGTTGCAGTGTTAGTGGGGCGTGAAGTCGCAGTCGGGGTATCTGTCTCCTCAGGAGAGGATGTCACACCCGGCGTATCCGTTGCCGTCCCCGGTGTCGCCGTCTCATCACCCCATCCAGGAATGCCGGAGCAGCCAGCAACAACAGTAGCTAGAGCCGTCGCCGCTGCCGGGACAGCGCGCCGACTCGTGTCGTTCGTTTCAACCACGAGGTCCGGTCCGTCAACTGCGGCGCGTACCGTGACCTGCTCGGCAGCGAGGAGACGGTGGTCGTCGAAGACGCGGCAATAGACCGTCGAGTCGTCTAACCCCATCGGTACATCCACGCGAAAGGTGCCGTCAGGACGCGCCGTCGACAGCGCGAGGAGATCCTCCGTTAGCCGGCCGAATAGTCGGTCCGGGAGCGATTCGAGCATCGAAGCGGGGACGTGGGCCGGCACTGGGTCCGGAATTCCATCGGCACGCCACACCTCGATTGTCATCGCTCCATTTGCATCCGGGTCCGTCCCGTGTATTACTCCAGCAACCACGTCCGATGACATTGTGGCAGACCGTAGCGATAGGAGTGTCAAAGAAGTAGACGCTACCAGCGTAGTGACGACGTTGGTGGGTTCGACGGCGGTGGCATCCCCGGATATCACCGTTAGACACAACTTGTTTTCAAACGACCGGCTCAAGTGATTTCATCGAGAAGTCCGACTTCGAGCAGTACCGTTCTGCGAGATCCATCAACGCTCGCGTCCGACGGATATCGGCGACGTTGTGTGTGATGAGTGGTTCAAATGTACCTTCCTCCCACGCTGTGACGGCCTCACTGCTATCGGCGAATGGATCAAGCTCGTTCATCCCTGCCCCAATAAGTTCTCCATAGACGCCATTCAGTGTATTTTCGCTGGTATTGAACCGTTTCTCGAAGACATCCATCACGTCAACGTACGGTAGCGTGCCAAAGGGCCACTCCAGACCGTGCGTACAGAGCCGAGTCCGAAGAAACGGCAAATCGAATCCACCATTCCACCGCTCACCGTTGTACGCGACGAGTTTTGCGTTCCGTTGGGTGAGTGTTGATGTGACAAATGTCGTGAGTTCGGTTAGTAATTCCCGTTCGCTGTCGTGGGAGGTGAGTTGTACCGCCGTCTGGAGCTTCTCGTTCAGCTGGTCTGTGAGTGTTGACGATGGTGTTGTTCCATCCGTGTTGAGAAACACTCGGGATGCGACAGCAGAGTCAAACCCAACAACGGTGAGTTGATCTCTTGTCTCGAACCCAGTCGTTTCGATGTCGAAGGCGACTGTCGATAGTTCGGTCATTCTGAACCCCCAGCAGTATTCTCTGCGGCTGGTTGGGGTTGTGTGTCCTCGCCTTCCGCAATCTGTTGTTCAAGCTCGGCGAGGCGGTTTTCGTGGTCGTCGAGGCGGGCTTCCTGTTCGAGATCGATGCTGAGCAGCGCCGGCAGCAGCGGGTTCTGGTGGTTCAATAGCCCGCTCGCGTCGGCGTGCTCGCGGGCGTACTCGAACAGC
>Ga0207771_100052_pt1 | contig 92181 bp, 70 predicted proteins | sample A23M2SouthBayCA_2_FD_187731 | JGI IMG/M metagenome (GOLD analysis project Ga0207771, IMG submission 187731) | Aerobic enrichment media microbial communities from Eden Landing Ponds, California, USA - A23 M2 (2) (SPAdes) | ecosystem: Environmental > Aquatic > Marine > Unclassified | place... | reverse complement strand
TCAAGGTGCCAATCATCTTGTCGAGCGGGTCGGCTTCCGACTGCACTTTCAGGATGAGGTGGGGATGGTTATCCATGACCGAATAGTGCAACAGCCCGTAGCGGCAGATCCGGCAGTATCGACGCAATAGCCGACAGAAGATCTCTTTGGCCTTTGGCTTCGACAGCCATCCCTTGCCCAGATGACACTTCCAGGTGACGTGGACGACCGTCCCGGTGTCCGGACGGATATGCCCGGCGTCGTCGGTCTCCAGGTCCTCGAAGAGCAACTCCACGTCGTCGGTCGATTCGTCCGTTATCTCGGCCATGCTCCCCCCGGTTATCCTGGCTTAGCCATCCACGTCTCCCCACACTCACCGTTTTCGACAAAGACGCCGGATCTGTTGCGGCCGAACGCAGTGCGGCCGCCCAATGCCCGTCCTCGAACGCGTCCTCGAACGTAAGCATCGGGAGCCCGTACGAGCGTCCCCGAACGTAAGCATCGGGGAGGGGATGAAAGACAGTGCGGGGCGCGGTTGTTACGGTAAAAGCGAACCTGTAACGAACCGGTCCCCCAGTGCATCACCTAAGGAGGGCACGGCAGGAACACCGCAGCTTAGACACCCACCAAAAACGGACTCACGGAGTAGGCACGTTGAGTAACGACGATAACGACGCACCGCCGTCCAAAGGGCGACGCTTCTACAAGCTTGCGAAGATGACCGCTTCAGTCGCGGGGAATTACACATCTTCGCGGATGAAGTCATTGTTTCAGTCCGAGGAACAGCAGCGCGCAGACGAGGCTGCGACTCAGCGCAAAAACGGCGAAATCGTGGCGGAGACTCTCGGTGACTTGAAGGGCGCCGCCATGAAGATCGGGCAGATGGCATCTGTGGCGACGGATGTTCTGCCCGATGAATTGGCCGAGCCACTGGAGGCGTTGCAGAAGGATGCTCCTCCAATGGGCTACGAAGTCGTCGCACGACAGATAGAACGGGAGCTCGGGGCAGCCCCGGATTTGCTGTTTGAGTCGTTCGACAGGAAACCGTTCGCATCGGCGTCGATCGGCCAGGTGCATCGCGCCGTCACCGACGACGGTCGAAACGTCGTTGTGAAGGTGCAGTACCCTGGAGTCGACGACTCGGTCGGCACAGACCTCTCCCAGCTCAAGATGGCGCTCCGCATGAGCGGATTCGTCGACCAGGGGCGAAGAGATTCCTTCGACCAACTCTTCGATGAGATCGAGGAACGTCTCGTAGAGGAGCTCGACTACACCAACGAAGCTGAAAACGTACGTTTGTTCCGGAAGCTCCATGCGGACGACGATTGGATTATTTTACCGGAAGTCGTCGGGGAGCGCAGCGCAAAGAGGGTGCTCACTCTGACCGAGGTTAAAGGAGACAGCCTCAACGAAGCCCGAGAATCGTACAGCTGGGAGTCAAAGGACGCCGTCGGCGAATCGGTGTTCAAAACTTTCGGGTATCAGCTGTTCCGCGAAGGAATTATCCACGCCGATCCGAACCCCGCGAACTTCGCATTCCGGCCCGACGGGCGAATCGTTCTGTACGATTTCGGGTGTGTGAAGCGCCTGAGTCCTCAGAAGGTGGAAGCGTACGCCAGGATCGTGAAGGCATCGCTGGAAAAAGACCGAGATGAAGTAGTCCGATGGATGGGTGAACTGGGGGCGCTCAACCCGGATGGACCGGAGGTGCCTGGCGAGGTCTGGGACCTGTTTCGTCACATCTTCATCGAGCCGATCCTGGAAGTCGAGCAATTCGACTACGGGACGGGCGAAATCATGTCCCGATTTCGTGATCACCAGCAGACATTTGTGGAATACAACCGCTCGTTTCAGCCGCCTCCCGGGGGCATTTACGTCGATCGGACGGTCGTGGGCATCCACAATATCCTGAGGAAGCTCGAGGCCCAGATTCCATGTGAATCCTGGACTCGCACGTTCATGGAACTCGGGATTTCAGCCCCTACCCGGCTGGCCGATCGGACATTCTAAGCACAAAATAGGACCACCTGGACGTAAGCATCGGGAAGGACGATCAAGGTGTCCGATTGTAAGCATCAAGTGGCGTCAGAAGGGTTGGCCTCGGTTTCGAGGCGCGCCATCTTCGCCGCCAGCTCGATTGCGTAGCGAAGGGAGCCGGGGTCCGCGATTCCTTGGCCGGCGATGTCGTATGCCGTCCCGTGGTCGACAGACGTCCGAATGATGGGGAGGCCCAGCGTCAGATTGGCCGATTCGCCGAAGTGGAGCAGCTTCAACGGGATCAGCCCCTGGTCGTGATACATGCTGACGACTGCGTCGAACGGGGTGGCTCCATTGCGGTATTTGGCGAATAGCGTGTCGGCGGGAAAGGGGCCCTCCATGGTCGCGAGTCCTTCAAGCTCGGCGGAAAGCTCCTCGATCGCCGGTTCAATGACTTCAGCCTCCTCGTCGCCCATGGCTCCCTGTTCACCGGCGTGCGGATTCACCCCACAGACCGCGATCCGCGGATGGTCAACGTCGAAGCGTCGCCTAAGCCCGCCGATTGTCGTTCGGATTACCGATCGCAGCCTTCCTCGCGTCAGCCGCCCTGCCACGCGCCGCAGCGGAACGTGAGTAGTGACCAGCGAGACTCGAAGCCGGGGGCCCGCGAGCATCATAACGGGCTGACTGGTCTGGAAGGTGTCAGCCAAGACTTCAGTGTGACCGACAGACGGCTCGTCGATCGTCTCGAATAGTGACTTGTTCCACGGAGCGGTCACCACGGCGTCGACCGCCCCGGCGCGAGCGGCATTCACCGCTTCTCGAAATGCTTTCATCTGTAGACGAGCACAGCGAGGATCCTCGACGCCCTTCTCCAGATTCGAGAAATCCTCCTCAGGTAGGACATCGATAACCGGAGTCGTCGATCCGTCATCAACCACATCACCGAGGCGCCGGCAATCCAGAAAGTGAGAGCGCAGCTCCGAGTCCGCCCAGCCGCCCTCTCCAAGACGGTCATTCTCGTCAATTAGAACCTGTCTGCTGCCGAAGATAACCGGGGTCACATCGTCACCGACAGAGTGACGCAGGGCTTTGAGAATCACCTCTGGTCCGATTCCGGCGGCGTCGCCAATTGTAATCGCGATCTTCATGAGAGCCCCGCCCTCAAGGGAGTCAGTCTAAGTTTGCCAACGCGTCGGACTTCACCTCGACAAAGGCATCGCGGCGCAGCTTTTTGACGTAAGAATCAAGTTGATTCTGCAGTTTCTGCTGGCGCAGTCTCTGGCGAATCTGTTGTTTCTTCTTTTTGACGTTGCCGTTGCGCACCTGATTGACCTCATCGACCTTCAAAAGGTGAAAGCCGAAATCAGTCTCCACGATGCCTGAATGTTCACCCTCCTCGAGGTTGAAAGCCGTCTCCTCGAAGGCGGGATTCAGTTCTCCTTGCTGAAACGTCCCCAGCAACCCACCGCGTTCGCCCGACGAACCGTCACTGTGTTCTTTGGCGAGCTCTTTGAACGACCCCTCTCCCTGCTCAAGTCGGGCGAGCACTTTTTCAGCGCGACTCCGGGCAGAATTCCGGGCTTGTTCGGTATCGTCCTCGGGCTTGAAGAGAATATGTCTGAGCACAACAGCCTTGGAGCTCGTCCCTTCATCGCCGAACCGCTCCCGATACCGTTCGTCGACCTCCGACTGGGAGACCGAAATTTGATTGCCCATCTTGACCTTTACGAGCCGGATCTTCAGCAAGTTCTGCCGCACGGTCTCTCGATACTCGTCATACGACATGCCGTAGCGGCTCAGAAGAGACCGAAACTGCTGCTCGCTGAGCTGCTGACGTTGGCGAGTCATCTTCAGCCACTGATCGACCTGTTGATCCGGGACCGTCAGATTCATCGCCTCCGCCTCGGCCTGGATCAGTTTTCGTTCGATCAGGTTGTCGAGGACCTTTTTGTGGATTTCGGCACGACGTTGCGGGTCCTCCATGACCGACGGGTTCATCCCTCGCTGAACGAGAAATGGGGTAGTTGCCTTCTTGACGTCGTACTCGGTGACAACCCCGTCATTCACCCGAGCCACCACCTGATCGACGATTTCAGCTCGAAGGTTCGGGAGGTCGATGACGGCGCTGCCTACAACAGCCAGAACCCCGATCACCAACGGTATAGCGGACCTTCTATTCATGCTTTCTGTCCCGGTTTGAAACGTGTGCGTTTCGCTAGTCTGGATCCACAGTCTTCAGGGGCAGTTGCTCTCGTCGTGTGTAACGAGTCTTCGGCGGTGCGGCCAGCCCCTCGACGATGGTATCCCGAATATCCACTTCAGCCCGGCGCCGCCAGTTCGACGAAAGCTCTTTCCTGCGTTTTCGACGGCGTCGGTCATAGAGGGTCCGACGAATCGTCTCGGCCGCATCCTCCAACGATGTCTCGTTGGCCTCCTTGCGTTCAAACCACATCGCGACATACCAGCCGTCGCGGTATCGGAATGGAGCCGACACCTCGTTCTGATTTTCCAAACCGAAGACGACCTCTGAGAGCTCTGTTCGCTCGTCCTCCTCGGCCGGTGGCTCAACCCACCCGGCAGCTCCCCCCTCACGGCGGAGCTCGAAAGGCTCGGGCGAGACCGAATACCGTGCAGCGAGCTGACGGAACCGATTGATTCGCTGGTCTGGATCCGTCGACTCAATCCGGGTCTTCAGCTCTTCGGCCCACTGGCGCCGATTCGTCCCAATCAGGGCAACCCGTCGTCGCTCGGGAGTCGAAAACCGATCCCGGTGAGTACGATAATACTTCTCGATGGCACCTCGGTTCACATCTTCCATCGATACGTCTTCGCCGAGGCTCTGCTCGAAGGCGTAATCGGCCAGGACACCTTTGACAGCCTGGCGGGCTCTCGGCGTCGAGCCCAGCCCTCGGCGCTCGGCCTCATCGGCCAACGCCTCAAACTGAATAACCGCATCCAGATAACTCCGCTTTCTCTGTTGAGATCGGTATCGGACTCGCGCGTATTCCGGAAGGGATTCGAGCCGATGGTCGAACTCACCGCGTGTAATGGTCTCCCCATTCACGATGGCCAGACGATCCGCCGATTCGGTTTCGCCGGTCACGGCCTCTCCTCGTGCCTCCTGCCCACGCTCTCTGGGGGGTGTCGGTGCACAACCGATACCCGCGAAAAACAGGATCACAACCGAAGCCACAACGTACCTGATGCTTACAATCGGATCCGGCAACACGTACCTGATGCTTACAATCGAGTGGGGTGGATCGAAGGGGGTTCGGTTGGTGTACGGGGCGTGCACGGGCGTTTGGGGTTCGGGGTCGCGGGCGTACAGGCTCGCCGATTCACGCCCGCAGCGTCAACAAGGTGTCCATGAGTTTGCGCGAGGTCTCAAGGGGGCGCGAAGCCTCGTCGGGCTTGAGTTTGAAGATCAGATCCATGTCGTCGGTGAGTTTGGCCCGGCCGGTCTCGCGGATGAATTCGGAGACCTGGTCGGGGGCGAGGGGCGTGTCGTCGCGCAATTCGACACGGATGGCAGCTTCGCCGGCATCGAAGCTGGGGGCGCGAATGGCGCGACAGCCGATCTTGATGCCGACGACGTCGCGCAGGTTCCGGACCGGCTGGGGAGCGTGGCCGAATCGGTCGGCCATCTCGTCGAAGATCTGAACCAACTCCTCCTGTGAGCTCGCCAGGGAGAAGCGCTTGTAGAACGTGAGCCGGAGTTTCGTCGCTTCGATGTAGTCGTCGGGGATGAAGGCCTCGACGGGGATGTTGACCTCGGGTTCCAGGTCCTCTTCGACGTCGCGGTCGCGCAGATCGTTGAGCGCCTCCTCCAGAAGTTCGGTGTACATGTCGAGTCCGACGGCGGTGACGTGTCCGGACTGGTCTTCGCCCAGCAGGTGGCCGGCCCCGCGGATCTCGAGGTCGTAGGTCGATACGTGGAACCCGCTGCCCAGGTCGGAGTGGGTCTGGATGACCTCCAGTCGCTTTTCCGCTTTTTTGCCGAGTTTTTTGTTTCGTGGCACCAGCAGATAGGCGTACGCCCGTTCGTCGCTCCGCCCGACGCGGCCGCGCAGTTGGTACAGTTGGGACAGTCCGAAGTTGTTGGCTTCATTGACGATAATCGTGTTCGCGTTCGGGATATCGAGCCCACTTTCGATGATGGTCGAACACAGCAGCACGTTGATGTTGCCCTCGACGTACGAGAGCATCACGTCCTCGAGCTGCGACTCCCCCATCTGCCCGTGTCCGATGCCAATGCGGGCTTCGGGCACGATCTCTTCGAGGTGCTGGGCCATCTCGTCGATCGTCTGGACCCGGTTGTGGACGAAAAACACCTGACCGCCACGTTCGAGCTCCCGCATGATGGCCTCGCGGATGACGCCGGCGGAGAATTTCGCCACGTGGGTGCGTACGGCCTTTCGATTGTGCGGCGGGGTGGCGATGATCGAGAGGTCCCGGATACCCAGCAGACTCATCTGCAGGGTCCTGGGGATCGGTGTGGCCGACAGGGTCAAGACATCGATGTTGGCCCGCAGCTCCTTGATCTTTTCTTTGTGCTTGACCCCGAAGCGCTGCTCCTCGTCGACCACCAGCAGGCCCAGGTCCTGAAAGTCGACGTCCTCCGACAGGAGCCGATGCGTACCGATCACGACGTCGAGGTCGCCGCTGGCTGCGTCTTCGATGATTTCGCGCTCATCAGACGGCGTTCGAAATCGGCTCAGCGCCCCGATCCGCACGCCGAAGTCCTCGAGCCGGTCGCGGAACGTCAGCCGATGTTGCTCGCACAGGATCGTCGTGGGAACCAGGACGGCGACCTGTTTGCCGTCGAGTACGGCTTTCATCGTGGCGCGCAACGCGACTTCGGTCTTTCCGAAGCCGACGTCCCCGCAGATCAGCCGGTCCATCGGCTGCGTCTTCTGCATATCCGACAGCGTATCCTGGATGGCGCGGGCCTGGTCGGGGGTCTCCTCGAAGGGAAACGCCTGTTCGAACTCCCGAAAGACCTCGCCGGGTTCAGAGAAGGCGTAGCCCTCGGCCATCTCGCGTTTTGCATACAGCTTCAGCAGGTCGCCGGCGATGCTGCGAATCTGCTGTTTGACCTCTTCTTTGGTCTCCTCCCATTTGGTGCCGCCGAGGTCATCCAGCCGGGTCTGTTCATCGGAGCCGATGTACTTCTGAACGCGGCCGAGCCGGTAGACCGGCAGGTAGAGTTTGTCGCCGTCGGCGTATTCGATGTGCAGAAAGTCGTTCTCGAGCCCGCCGACATCGAGGTGGGCGATCCCGCAGTAGCGGCCGATCCCGAAGTCGACGTGGACGATGTGGTCGCCGATTTCGAGATCTTTGAAGTGACTGATCTCGGCGTGTTCAGTAACCGATTTGTCCGACTGGGTGACGACCTTTCGGCCGAAGATCTCACCGCCGGCGATGACGGCGAGCCCGAGGACCTCGGACCGAAACCCCGCCGACAGCTCGGCATTGTAGACTTCGACGAGGCTCGCCGGCGGCGGGACCGGCTCGGTGACGTCGATGGGGGTGGGAAAATCGACGGCATCCTGACCGTAGCTCTGAAGCAGACCGATGAGACGTTCGGCCTGGCCCTGGGTTCGGCAGGCGATCGCGATCCGGCCGTAGCGTTGTTTCCAGTCGTCGATACGCGCGGCGAGCTTTCGGACGGTCTGTTCGACGCCGGCCTGTTCCTTTCGCAGGCGAACGATGTCGGTATTCGGCCGCGCTCGGAACTCAAAGCTCGCCTCCTCATCGGGCAGGGGGAAGGCGAGCTGATCGTCGGCGGGCTGCATGGCCACATGACGCAGCTCCAGGCGTCGATCCCGCCCGCAGACCGTCTCGACCACCGATTCGGGCGGCCGGAAGTAAGCATCGCGCGGAAACACGAGTTCGCCGTTTTCGACGGCCATCTCGTATTCGGACTCCCGGTTGTTCCAGAGGTCCTGGGCGGCATCGACGATGCCGTCGGGGTCGACCAGAACGATCAGGGGTTCATCGTCCAGATAGTCGAAGAGATCGGCGGTCTGGTCGTACAGCGCCGGCAGCAGGGCATCGATGCCCACGAAGTGGATGCCCGATCGCAGGTCTTCGATCATCTCGCGGACGTCCCTGGAGGGGACGTTCAGATCGTCGGCCAGATCATTGAGGCGACGATGCGCCATCTTGATGGCCGGGTCGTCGAGCACTTCCTCGCGGACCGGGAAGACGTCGCAGTAGTCGAGTTCACGGACGGTCCGCTGGTTCTCGGCGGTAAACGAACGCAGCTCGCTGATCTCGTCGCCCCACCGCTCCAGGCGCACCGGATTGTCTTCGGTGGGAGGGAAGAGGTCGACGATGTCCCCGCGGATCGCGAATGTCCCGGGATCTTCGACGACCGGGACCTCCGAGTAACCGCAGGCAGAAAAGAGCGAGCGCAGGGCATCGTTCGACACCTCGTCGCCCGCCGAGAGCCGGCGCGAATACAGGTCGAGCGCTTCGGGCGGAATCGTCTTGCGGACCGCCGCATTGATCGAGCTGACGAGGTAGCGGGGCTTGGTGGGACGGGTGAATTTGTAGAGTCCCCCGAGCCGCTCCATCGTCAGCGCGCGGTCGGTCGAAGCCTGGTGGTAGGGGCCCACATCGAAATCGGGGATGTGCACGACCTCGTCGCGCCAGGATCCCGACGTCTCCGGAGTGTCGTCGACGGGTTCCAGCCCGGCGACGGCGCTCTCGTCCATAAACGCCGCCTGCTCATCTTGCTCCTCGGAGGCAAAAAGCCGCAGGTCGCCGGCGAGTTTCTGCGCATCGTCAGGTTCGGCCGTCAGCACGACCAAGGGTCGATCGAGTCGCTGGCTCAAATCGGCGAGTACGCAGGCCCGGAACGAATCGGTGGCTCCGAGCACCTGCACGTGGGGACGGGTGCCGGAGAGGGCCTCGGTGAGCGCCTCGATATCGTAGGCGCTCTCGAAGTTGGCATCGGGGACCGATGGGCCGGCAGACTCGAAGTCCTCGATGGACTCGGCAGAACTGGAACTCATGATGCGTTCAAACCTGAGGAGGAATACGGCAGGTACAGCACGACGCTCACCGAACGATAAAGACCATCCGGATGGGCGCTACGCCCTGTCGTGTAGTGGGCGGGTTCACGGGTGTCAATTCGAAGATTGACCCCCGTCCGCGCCAACTGAACAGCTTTCGACGATGGACTATTCACAACCCGGGTCGTCTGCCCGGTTCACATTCGATGCCAGCCTGCTAATCTGTCGTCGTACACCGCCCCGTCATCCGAGCTTTCTTCCATGAATCGTGACGCCGATCCGAGACCGTCCGCCTCCGGACCGACCTGGGTGGAGATCACTCTCTCCGTACTGGTGGTCCTCTGCTACGCCATCGCGTTTGTCCGACGGACCGGCGCCGTCGAGATCGCCCTGTGACGAACGGGCATTCCCCCCTACAATAGATCGGTGCATAGAAGGGAGCATTCGTCGGGGTCTCTCCCTCGACGAGACGTTGACACATCAAACCTGATCGTTGGAGGGCTCGATGGCTGTACTGACACCGGAACTCGACGAGCATCTCACCGAAGCTGCTTCGACCTGGACTCGCCTCCAGCGGCTCAACAAACGGGGCTCGGACTCTCCGGCTGAGTACATGGACAGCTCGGAGGAGCGCCGCGAAGTCGAGTCTCAACTCGAGGAGACATTGCTGAAGCTCGGCAGTCAGATCGTCGAGGCGTACGTGTCAGGCGAACTCCAAGACACAGGCGGGACCGACGTAGAGAGCCGGCAGCATCGTGATCGCGCCTACGAGCACGACAGCGATCCGGTCGAACCGCCACGGGACGCCCCGCCGACCCCCTATGATCTTCAGTCTTTAGAGGGTGACGAGCCCAAACGCCCGGATTCTCTGCCGCCGAGAAACCGTCATTCACGCGGCGTCCGGCCGTCGGTCGATTTCCGAGACGGCACCGAATCGGACCGTCGCGCGATCGTGGACCCCTCGACGGTCCGCGTCGATTCCGGCAGCAAACGAAGCTCCAGCGACGTCGATGATCTCCCACCGGAGACGACGGTATTCCCGGATCTCAAAGAGGAATTGTCGGATCCGCCCGAGGCTCTGCACGGAGAGCGCGATCTCGAATTCGAGCTGGGGACACTGGAGACGGCCGCCGACGAGGATCATCGCGAAAAATGGCGAGCCCTGCCCGATGATGTGCACCGGGCGTTTCTGGGACACGTGGTGGCCAGGCTGCGCCGCACGCAGGTCGCCGGCCAGCGCATCCATCCCGATCAGCCCTCGTATCCTGAAAGTCGCATTGCGCCGCTGTTTCGGGCTCTGACCCGACACTCGAAGATCTATCAACCCGGGTTCGTCCACGGCCTGAGCCGGAATCACGAACCACGCTACGACAATTGGCTCCAGGAGGCGCGTCGATGGCGGACCCGCCTGGAGGATCTGGCAGTCAAGTACTACGGCGGCGACGGCACCGGCGACAGCGACGGGGCCGACAAAGCGGAGGATAGAGCGGACGACGAGAACAATTCGCTCGATGCTCTGGCTCAGGTCGACGCGATGATCGAGGCGGTCGACGAAGGCGACAGCGACGCCGAATGCCTGGTCGAGCTCGTCTACAGCTATCTGGATGCCGGCATCCTGGAACCCGATGACAGCAGACTCGCACAGCTACTGGAGGGGCATGCCGACCCCTTTGGTCCAAACCGATTCCCCCGGTTGCATGACCACCTACACGACGACTCTTCGGAAGAACCCTCGGATTCGAGGGAGGCGACGAGATTCGGGATCTCGACCTGACAGCCCGTCAGCGGCTGTCGAGCACCCTTCGCCAGACGTCGATCAGTCGGCCGACATGCTGCGGGATCTCTCGCAGGGACGGCTCGGGGAGTTCGGGAAGATCATCGGGGTCCAGCAGGTCGATCGGGCTGTCGAGCTGCGGAAGGACATACCGCATCGACAGGATCGCCCGGACCCGGTCGGGTGTCAGGGTCTCCTGCTGCTCTTCCGGGTTCTGGAGCGTGACCTCGGTCAGAAACAGCGACAGGGTATTTCGTGCGCGCTCGGGGTCGGTGAGCGCGGCTAACACCGTACACAGCGGGGCCGCCTGGCCGCCGGCGACGCTGACTCCGAGGGCGGCCGAGACCAGCGAGTCGAGGTTCATCCAGGCCATCCATCCCGCTGCCACGCGCTGCTGACGGGGCGAACCGTCGCCCAGGGCCTTTGCCAGCAGCGTTTCGTCGGGCGCATCGGACTCACGAAAGTAGCGGGCAAGCCGCTCGGCGGCCTCGTCGATGTCGGCGACGGGGCGTTCGAATGCATCGGCCACATCCTCGTCGACCTCCAGACGTCCGGAACCCGCGTCGTCCATCCGGCGACGCGCCCGTTCGACCAGCTCCGGGACCCGAGTCTCGAGTCGGGTCCGAAACATGGGCGCCGGGTCTGTCCCGAGGTACCGCGCCAGCATCGCGGCGGCCTCATCGGAGTCGAGGTCCTCGAGCCGCGAGACCACGAGGTCGAACTTTCGTTTCTCGGCGTCGAATTCCTGGCGAGCCAGCTCCACGAGCTTGTAGGTGGGGCCGTACGGGTGAATGCCCAGCAGTGGAAGGTTTGCCTCCAGGGCGTGGCCGATGGCGGCCTCGAGCCGAGCCGGGAGTTGGTGCGACTTCAGCGGCTCGGCGATCGCAGGGTGTTCGGCCAGATGAAACACAACCTGCAGGTCGGGCCACGGCTCGGAGTCGCGCGGCTGCATGAGCTCGACGAGTTTGTCGACGCGTTCGTCGGGCCACTTCCCCGACGCGTCGGGCTGCCCCTCCAGGATGTCATCGATCTGCGCTTGAGCCGTCCCGGCCATTACGCCGCCTCCTCGTCGGCGCGGCGGCGTCGGCTCAAGACGACGGCACCGAGAGCGGTCAAGATCAACACGAACCCGCCGACCGGTGAACCACCGGAGGTCGAATGGCAGCCCCCGTTTCCATTGCCGTTTCCGGCCTCCTCCTCGTCGATGCACTCACCACCGTCGCAGACGTACCCTTCGATGCACTGGTCGTCGTTGTCGCACGAACTCAGGCAGGACGACTCGTCGGCGCAGGCGGTATACGGGTCGCAGGAAGTCGTCGCCCGCATATCCTCCTGGCAGACGCCGTCGCCACTGCAGGTGGCGGGCTCGGTAATGACGCCGTCTTCGCAGATCTTGTCACGACACTGGACATCGGTGCCATATTGGGTGCATTCGCCCTCCCCGTTGCAGGTGCCCGTGGACCCACAGGTCTGTTCGGGCTGCGCGGAGCAATTCCCGGGTTCGCCTGGCGGCTCCTGGCCGGCCGGTACCGGGGCACACTTACCGTTGCGCTCTCCGGTGATGCTGTTTTCGCAGGCCTCACACGCCCCGCCGCAAGCACTTTCACAGCAATATCCATCCTCGTTGACGCCGCCGATGCATTCTCCGCCGCTCAGACAAAAATCGCTCGAGACACACGGTCCACCTCCGAAGCCCCGAGCCTGGGTCCATTGAAGGGCGGCGACATCACCGAACCCGTTGACCACAACGCCGGGCCGGATGGGCAGGGAATCGCTGCCCTGAAGCCGACGGACCATCCCGTCGTCTCCCCCGACGAGGTACTCGCTTCCGTTAAATGAGATGTCCCGGACGGGGAGGTCGTACAATACGTTTCGAATCTGGCGATTTCCGTCGATTTCGATGACGGTACCCTGGGCATCAACACGTACGACCAGCCCGCCGCTTCCGCCCATCAGCCATTCTCGGCCGTTCCATTCGACGGCGTAGAAACTCCCGTCGACATCGAAGACTTCATTGGGCTCTTCGACGACCGTGTCGTCCTCGGCGATAATCGTGAACGCGCCCTTGCCGTTTCTCGTCCCGACAATCGCCCAGTTCCCCCCATCGAAGCCGGCGGCCTCGATGGTATCCATATCGACGCTCACCGGGTTCTGGTACGGCGACACATCCCGCCGGAGCCGCTGGTACCGGGCATTGGCACTGAAAATGCCAAAGAAACTACTTGTGTACTCGATATCGACCAGTTCCTCGCCGTCCAGAAACGTCTGTACATCGCTCACGGTTCCGTCTGTCTGGAGCTCGACGACGGATCCAGCGGTCCCGGCCATGACGAATTGTGAGCCATTCCACACCACATCGTTCCAACGGGTCACGCCGCCGACCGATTGAATGTCGGCCATGGGAGTCCCATCGGGATTGAGCCGTCGGTAGCTGCCGCCCGACCCGACGACCACGATGGTTCCGCCGCCGGCCGCGGCAGCCTCGATCGACTCGCCGCCGAAGAGACCCTGATTTTGATAGAGAGGTTCGAGGTTCGAGTCGAGCTTCTGGACGGTCGAAGAATCGCCGAGCCCGACCATCCAGGCCGCGTCCCCACCGGCGCCCGACAGTGAACGTGCAGCCGTGGGGGGCTTCGAGTGCGGAAGGGTTTTGACCGAGCCCGTCGGACTGGCATTGCCGTCGAGCAGCCGCATGCTGCCGTTCTGGCCCAGCGCGAGCCATCCCGACTGGCCGCCGGTCAAATTACGGATGGCCTGGCCGTCCGAGAAGACGGTCTCCCAGGAGAGCGGACCGAGGTCGTTCGCGGCATCGTAGGTAGCCACCGAACCATCTGCGCTGCCCAGAACCACGGTCGAACCCTCAGCAGTTGCGGTCACAATCTCCTTGTTGGGCGCAACGGTCACCGCCGCCGATGCACCGGCTTCGGAGACCTTGAGAGCATCGCTCGCGTTGAAGACCACCCAATCACCGCCGGCTCGTACGATCGAAACAATCGGCGAGCCCGAACCGAGCTGACCGATGAGATTTCCCGAGGTGATCGAGTCCTCGTTCACCTCGACGAGGTCGCCCTGGGAGCTTCCGACGAGCCAACTGTCGGCTCCCCTCGCCCCGGCGGTGATCTCGGTTCCGGCGAGCTGGGAATTGACCGTTCCCGCAGTGAATGGCTGACCATCTCGATCGATCAACTGCACACGCCCGTTGGTGCCGCCGGCGAGCCAGCTATCTTCACCGAACGACAGGAAGTTGAGCTGGTCGGGGTTGTTGCTCCCACCGGCGAAGACGGGGCGGCGTGCCCCCTGATCGCGACCATCGGCATCCAGCAGTTGAATCCAACCGCTGTCGGATCCGACCAACCATCCCTCGCTGCCCAGGGTGCCGTAGGCGACACCGGCTCCGTCATTGACGGACCGGGCCGTCACCGTATCGGGTTCCCCATTATCGCCATTGACCACATCAGCGCGCCCCGATGCGCCGACAGCCACCCATTGTTCGACCTCGGCCTCCAGAGTCTGTCGGGACTGGGCCGGCGCTGCATTGTCCGTCGCCGGTCCCGTCGAATCACTCGAGTGGTTTGTCTGAGCAGGCTCACCACAGGCCGCCACCAGAAGCGCGGCCATTCCGTATCCAAGAAGCGTCCACCGTTTCATCGTAGAAATATCCTCAACGCGAGAGTGGGTCCGACCAGATTGCTCGATAGTTCAACCGTCGAGATTGTGAATCATAAGCCCATCCCGATCAACTGACCCGCAACCGCGCAACAATTTCGGGGTGGGCGTCGAAAACATGATCGAGGGGGCAACTCCGCATCAGTGGCTCCGAGGACGAAGGGGGACAGGTGGATTTGATAGCAGTGAGGCCGGGGGTGTTCAAGGACATCTGTCTGTGTAGCACGGAGCTGGACGGCGCGGACGTCCTGCGACTCAATCACATCTTCGATTGGCTGATCACGCGGGTCCGTGGCCGGCTCGACACCTCGGGGTTCGACCGTTCCGGATTGGAGCCGCCTGCGGATCAACCGACGTGGGAGGTCGCGCTGCCCTGGGGCGAGCGCGGGATCCTCGAGCTCGATCCGATGTGGCCGACGCTTCGGGTGAGCTCTATCGGGTTCGAGCCAGCCGCTCGGGCCTGGCCGGTGCCGGTAGATCTCCTCTCTGCGCGGGAGCGCCGCTATCTCGAAGTGGAGTGTCGATGGTCGAAACCGCGGTGCGTGGTACCGGAGTATCTCTCACCGAGAAGCGACCCCGACCGAGGTCTCGTCGAGGTGCTGTGTCGCGCGGCCACGTGGATGGGGCACGCTCACCACCATTCAGCCGACGTGCCACGGGTGCGGCTGGACCGGGCTGGATAAACTCTACACCTAACCTCGAATCTTTTTCATGCTTTCCGGGTCCAAAAAGACTCTCACTCATATTGGATAAGGAATCCTCCATGCTGCTGACACCGATGTCGCAGCACGGGGCGTTGCCCAAGGATCTTCGAACACCCTCCTCCCGGTGCATCCCTTCCACACAACGAAGCACGCCCAGTGTAGTAATTTGAAGTAATTGATATTTCTGAAGTTCTTCGCTCCCGGGCGCACCCGGATCCCTCTGTTCCGTCGGGACAGCCCTATCTTGTTTAACGCAAAATAAAGTTGAATCATGTCATGAATTGGAAGCGCTGGAATAGCATCTGCATGTAACTCCGAACGCCGCGGGCAAATCCCCGCTGTGACAACGACGTTCATTTGGAACGATACGGAGGTACACATGCGAAATCGCACGCTGATGACTGTATTCGGACTGAGTCTCTTTCTGGGACTGAGCGCCTGTGGAGAAGACAGACCGGGAGGGGGCGATACGGGCGTGGAAAATGATGGAGGCATGAACGACGGGAGCATGAACGACGGGGGCGACGACTTCTTCGGGACGGCCACCGGCCAACTTCAGCAATCGCAAAACGAAGGCGAAAACGGGTCGATGAACGGTGGTTCGGTCGAGGGCTTCGCGGTGACCGCTCACCGAGTCTCGGGTCAGGGACGCACCTCGATCACCGGCGAATCCGGTGAAACCGACGCCGAAGGTAATTTCTCGGTCTCGGTGGACGTTCAATCGGCCATCAAGGACTTCGTGGTGTCGGCCCAAAAGGAGAGCGCCGGCTCCGGCGAAGTCATCGTCTCGAAGACCCTCGAGCAGGATGGCAGCGTGACCGTCGAGCCGATCTCGGTCGAATCGTCTGTCGAGTCAGACGTCTACGTCGAAGCCCGCAGCTCCGGTAGCTGGTCGGACGGTGGATGCGAGGGCTGCACGACCGCGCAGCTTCGCACCATGATCGAGAGCAACACCGCCGCCCTGGTCGACGCCTCGGCCGATTACCAGTCCGACGTTCAGGCTGAAGCGAAGGCTGTTGTGGCCGGGATGAAGGCGTGGGAGCGGGGCCTTCAGGAGAACGCCGGCGCGGCTCAGGCGGATATCGACGCGGCTCTGGAAACTCAGACGACCGCCCGCGGCACCCTCTCGACGGCTCTGGCCGACGCGGAGTCGAGCTCCGAGGTTGAAGCGGCCATCGAGACCTACATCGATGCCGTGGCGACCGCCTACTCCGACAACAACATCGATGCGAAGATGCGCGGAGTCGCAGCGCAGTCGACCGCCGAAGCGATGACGGCGCTGCAGGCAGCCATGACGGCTCAAGCCAAGCAGCGTGCGCGGGTCAATGCCGAGCTTTGGCGCGCCCAGCGGGTGCACGCCGCCGTCGAGGCACACGCCGACGCGATGGCCGAATGGTCGCAATCTCGACAGGACGCCGTCGCACAGGCCTACACGGACCTGCAGGCGGACCTGGAAGCTGCCGCCTCGGCGAGCAGCGATTTCGAAACGCAGCTCGAAGATGCGTGGGCCAACTACTGTTCCGATGTCCGAGCGGAAATCTACGCCGCCCTGGAGGCCGAAGCCGACAGTGGCATCGACTTCGCCGGCTCGGTCAAAAGCGAGATCGATGCGGCCCTGTCGACGGCCCGCTCGACCTACACGAGCGCACTCGACATCACCGCCGGGGCCTCCGCCGACGCCGCGGCTCAGACGAGCGTGCAGGCCTTCGGAAGCCTCTGGTCGTCGGTCAACGCCCAGGGCAACCTCGACATCGTCACCGGTGCGTCGGCGACGGCCACCGGCATCTCCGAGGGTAGCGCCGAATCCAGCCTCAAGGCGATGGCGCACCTGACGGCTCTCGCCGAGGTCTCGGGCTCCGGCCAGTAACGACCGTACACACTCACCGACATCGAGCCGATCCCATCACGGGGTCGGCTCGCCGCAGCGCCCCTCGATTGCAGATCCCTCTCCCTGCGACGAGGGGCGCGGCTCTGTGTCGCGGTCGCGCAGCCTGCCTTGCTTTCTGGTCGCGCGGATTTATACGTTTCGTCAGCCGATAACCCTTCCCTACTGACCCTTCACGTTCAGGAGAGTACCATGGCGGAACCCCAGACACTGACAGACATCAAAGACGACATGAAGGCCGCAATGAAGGACCGCGACAAAGAGACCGTCGCGACCCTGAGGATGCTGATCTCGAGCCTCAACAACGCCACGATCGACCAGGGAGACGATCTGGATGAGGAGGCGGTCGTTCGCGTGCTCAACAAAGAGGCCAAGAAACGGCGCGAGGCGATCGAAGCCTACCGCGACGGCGGCCGCGAAGAGCAGGCCCAGAAGGAGGAGCGCGAGCTCGAGGTCATCAAAGAGTACTTGCCCGAGCAGCTCGACGACGAGGAAGTCGAGGAGATGATCGACGAGATCATCGAGAAGACCGGCGCCGAGTCGCCCGGAGACATGGGCCAGGTGATGGGCCAGATCATGCCGAAGGTGAAGGGCCGCTTCGACGGCTCAAAGGTCAAGGACATGGTGCTGGCCAAGCTGAACTGACCGACCCACTCAGTGCTGAGTGCTCGGGGAGTTTGCCACCCGGAAGGGAGCCTCTTCGAGCATCTCGAAGATCTCGGTGGTGCATTTGAGACCGCTGGTGGGGAATTCGATGGTATTTTCGTTGAATTTCCCCATGAAGAGGATCGGCTCGGCGGCGCGGTTGTATCCGAGTTCCACCAGGGTTCTCTCCGGGATGAACTCTTCCTCCGACAGATAGAGGGGTTCCTGAAGGATGTAGAACCCCTCGTCTTCCAGGGGCACCAGGGTATCGACGAAGGACTCGTCGCGTACCAGGTATCCCTTGTCGTGGAATTTCCACCGATTGTAGGCATTCGACGAGGGTAGCAGGATCAGCGGCGGCCCTTGCTGGGAGTGATTGTGGAAGTAAACCAGCAGGTTTTCACGAACCCATTCCTCCTTGCCGGGAAGGGCTTGCGTGGTTTTGTAGAGGCCGCAGGCTGGTAGATCGGACGACGTGGCCATCAGTAGAGAAATTTAGGTCTGGGGAGCGGGGAACATATCGGCATCGGTCGGATCAGCGGCCGCGGCCGCCATCGCCGCCGCCCGTACGTTTCTTGTAGAGGCGGTCGGCGGCGCGAGAGACCTGATGGGGCACCTCACGGCTGCGACTCAGTTGCTTCAAATCGTTGTTTCGGAGTCGCTTCATGAGATCCATCGAGTCGCTGACCGGAGTCTTCGGATTGAACAACAGATTTCGGACGAGCTCGTACTTCTGGGTCCATTCGCGATTGTTGGCGATGAAGCTGATCACGTCGTCGGGCATCGACTTCTTGGAGGCCATGCGAACGACGTCGGGCGTCTTCAACTGAGGGGATTCGATGGCCGCCATGTGGACCAGGCGGTTCGGATCCTGGGCGAGCTTTTTGATCGTGCTTCGGCTCCCGACGGTCGCCAGACGGATCTTTTCGGGAACGGTCATCTGAATGAGAGCCGCCGGACCGAGCTCCCGGCGCTCGGACTGTTTTTCTTCGATTTTCTCGCGGATCTCTTCCTTCTGAGACCGGGTGAGATCCTCGTCTTCGAGCTTCTCGAGCAGCTCCTGTTCCTCGGCGGATGTCTCGGCCTCGCGCTCCAGGATCTTCTGGAATTCCTCGTCAGTATCCTCTTTGTCGGCCTCGCTGCCGAAGAGTTCGGGTTTCTGTTTGAGCGCCCGTTTCAGGCCCGGGAGTCCATCGAGCGAGACATCATTTCGCTGGGCGAGCTCGATGAGCCGGTCGACGGTCGACATGCGCGTCGCCGGATTCTGGTACAACTGCTCGATGATCTGCGGGGTCCGAAGGATCCGGACCTCGTTGGTGGCGATCATCTCGGCGATACGTTGGTCGGCGTGTCCGGCCAGTCGAGCGAAGGTGAGGTCGTGGGCGGCCTCGTTGCGAAGCATCACTTCGACGAGCTCCTCCTCCTCGCCGCGGCGTTCGGCGAGCCAGTCCAATAGCCCGGTGGAGTCGGATTTCTGGGCCACGTTGACCAGCACGTTGGCCGGCATGTCGGCGATCGCGTCGTTGACCGCCTCGCGGACCTGCTCGGACTCGTCGAAGTGCAACTGATACAGGAGTCGCGCGGTCTCGGCCGGCTGCGCGGGGGCCATCCCCTGCGCCGCCATCATGCGCATCTTCTGCGGCGCATCCTCCTCGACATGTTTCTGCAACTGGTCGGAAAAGGCATCAAGCTCGAAGGGCTCGCGGTCCACGCTCGTCGCCATACTTCCTCATTCGGTGTGTCGTATTCCAGAACCGACAATCTCGTATCTTTGCCACTCACTCGTTGTACCGAGCGCTCCGTCGGCACGCAACGGCGCCGACGAGTCCGGCCCATAGCAGCCAGCTTCCGGCCGGGAGCTCTCCGTCGGCCTCGCCGGCGACGTGGCAGCCGCGCGCACCGGGATCACGGGAACCGGGGTCGCCCCCGGGTTCATTCCATCGCACGGCCCACTCCCGCATGTTTCGCTCAACGGGGTTGTATCCGAGGAACTTGACCCCACCCTGCGGCCCCGGCAATACCGCCGGTACCGTCCGAGATGTGACCGAATCGATCTCCAAGGTCCCTCGAATGTCGCCGTCGCCGCGATCGACGAACATCAGGGTGTCGCCGGATCGGCTGCGATAGTGCAGGACCAGGGACCGCTCGGAGGCAATCACGTCGCCGGGGATGCCCGCAGGGGCCGAGGCAGAGGACTCGGATCCATCGTTGCGGTATATCCGGTTCCAGACCGGCTCCAACGCGTCCCCTTCCAGTGCCGCCAGATGTGCCGGCGCCTGCGAGTCGGCGGATTCTCGCCAGAGGACATACAGCCGGCCATCTGGACCCGACTCGATCGCTTTCACAAACCGCTCGTCCCAGTTCCCCTCGAGCACCTGACGGCGCTCCAGATTCTGACGACCGTCGTAGTCGAAGAAATCCGCACCGCGAGTCGAATCGGGCCGGGTCACGTAGAACCAGAATGTCCCGTCGGAGCCGCGGACGATCGTATCGGCGAGTCGTCCGAACATCGCGTCGGTGCCGACGGTGAGGGCCTCGACTCGGTAGTTTCCGTCGCGGACCACGGAGAAGTGGGTGACGTCGCGGCGCGGCGACATCAGCGGCGCAAAGGCCGAGACCGTGGTCGACAGCAAGAGATCTGCAGATCGACTGTAGACCAGCGTATCACCGGGTCGGTCGTAGGAGCCGACGAAGGCGTCGTCGTCGGCGACCGGCGAATCGTCGACGTACCATGCCTGCTGGCCCTCGGCTGTGATCGCCGTGACGAACCCGTCGGCTCGTCCCTGGAGCATCGAGTCGCCGTGGGCGCGCAGGTAAAATCCGCCGCCGGGCCGCGATTCCACCCCGCTGCAGACGGTCGGTGTTCGTTCGCGTTCGTAGGGATAGCCCCGGACCTGCCAGCCGTCCGACCCTCTCTGAAGCCGCACCACCAGACAGCGACGCTGCGCCTCGGAGCCGGCGGTCGAGGCGAGGAGGGTGCCCCCTTCGAGTGTGCCCTCAACGATGGCGCCCTCGGCATTCCAGCCGCCGGGCAGATCGTACTCCCAGAGCGGTTCCGCTCGAGGGCTCTCCCGACTGACGCCGGCATCGCCCGCATCGACGAGATGGCCGCCGTCGGGACCTCCGGCGTCCGCTCCATTGTCTGCGACGGCGATTCCCGGCGAGCCGACCAGGGCGAACAGCCCTACAACCGCCCCCCAGACGGCGCGATCAATCGTAGTGAGCTTCCCAGCCATCCTCGCTCTGAAAGAAGCGGATGCACTGGATATTCTTGTCCTCGCAGAGGGTGAAGGCATGCTCGGTCCCGTCGGGGATCACGATGAGGTCGCCGGGGTGGAGCTCCACATCGAAACTCGTCCCTTCGTCGGGGTGGATGGTGAAGACCCCGCGACCGTCGACCACAAACCGGACCTCGTCCTCTTTGTGGTGGTGATCCCGGTCGAACTTACTGAGGAGCTCGTCGAGGTCGGGGGTGTCGGGTGTCAGCGAGACGACATCGACCAAGTTGTAGTTGCCCTGGGCCTTGAGGCTTTCGATCTCCTCATCAAAGACGTCCATGATCTCGTCTTCGTCGGCCCGACCGTCTTCGGCCTCGAGCTTGTCGATATTCCACTGTTCAAAATCGACGCCGTAGTCGGCGGTAAAGGAGGCGATTTCTTCGGGCTTGTCAGTCGTCGTACCGTCACCGTGGACTCTCAATTCAGCCATGGCATCTATCCTTGGTTTTGGGGCAAGTCTCATCGCATGGGGTTGCGCCCGAGAAGTTACCAGAGACCCCGGGCGGGCGCCAACTGCCGACAGGTTCTTGACTCCGGTGTTATAGATGACGACAATACATGGGCCGGACTCCTCGGTGGCGTACCCTTCGGCCCCCGCCGAATGATTAAGGCACAGTGTCTTCGGACACGGGTGCGTGAGGAGTGTGGACATGGTCAGCGGTTACGGCCCGCCGCGCCACTCGATGCTCGCAACCGTGCCGCGATCCCGTCGTCCGAGCGGACCTTCCGTGAGGAGCGATGGGCGAAGCGGCCACGGGTGAACCACGCGAGCGTCCTCGTGTGGTGCGGTCGGGGCAGCAAGCCCCGATCCGCATCATGTTCACCCTCTCTGATGCCGAAGGAGCGGACCATGACTACCGCGGAGCCCGTCGACGAACTCGTCAGCAACACCCCACCTGACAAACCGAAGAAGGACAAGGCCGAGCCCCCCAAGGAGCGGCGCGTACGCGACCCGATCCCGGAGGATCAACTCGAGCACCGCCAGCTTCGCGACGGCGAATGGTGGCGAGAGATCCCCGCCTTTGAAGATGTGGACGCCGAGCAGTTCAACGACCACATCTGGCAGATGCGCAACTCGGTCTACGGCGAAGACAGCCTGATCGAAAACCTGGAGGGCCTGGCCCCGCCCGGCTTCGTCGAGGACGTGCGCGAGGGCTTTCACAAGGCCCCGATGGCCGTGCGCATCACCCCGTACATCTTCAGTTTGATCGACTGGGACAATCCCTGGGAAGACCCGCTTCGGCTGCAGTTTCTGCCGATCGCCAGCCGGCTCAGCCCGGATCATCCGATGCTGACGCTGGATTCCCTGCACGAGCAGGCCGACGCGCCGGTCGACGGGCTGACCCACCGCTACCCCGACAAAGCGCTGTTTTTGGTGCTGGACACCTGTCCGGTCTACTGCCGGTTCTGCACGCGTAGCTACGCCATCGGCGTGGACACCGACACCGTCGAGAAGGTGCAACTGAAGGTCAGCCCCGAGCGCTGGGAGGAGGGGTTCGATTACATCGAGCAACACCCCGAGCTCGAAGACATCGTCATCAGCGGCGGCGACACCTACAACATGCCGGCCAAGCACCTGCGCAACATCGGCGAGCGGCTGCTGAAGATGGACAACATCCGGCGGATCCGGTTTGCCACCAAGGGCCTGGCGGTGATGCCGATGAAGGTGTTGAGTGACGACAAGTGGCTCGATGCCATGCAGGACCTCTGCGACCTGGGTCGTGAGATGCACAAAGAGGTCGCCATCCACACCCACTTCAACCACCCCAAAGAGGCGACCGCCATCAGCAAGCGGGCCATGGAGCGGCTGTTCGAGCGCGGCATCAAGGTCCGCAACCAGTGCGTGCTCCAGCGCGGGGTCAACGACTCGATCGAGACGATGAAGCTTTTGACCAAGCGGCTCAGCGAGATCAACGTCCAGCCGTACTACGTCTACCAGCACGACATGGTGAAGGGCGTCGAGGATCTGCGCACCTCGGTCCAGACCAACATCGACATCGAAAAGGCCGTGCGCGGAGTCACCGCCGGCTTCAACACCTCGACCCACGTCGTCGACGCGCCCGGAGGCGGCGGCAAGCGCGACGTGCACTCCTACGAGTACTACAACCGTGAGACCGGCGTGAGCGTCTACCAGGCGCCGTCGGTCAAGCCCGGCGAGTACTTCACCTACTTCGACCCGCTGCACAGCCTGTCGGAGTCGGTGCAACAGGACTGGCGCGACCCGGACAAACAGGAAGAGATGGTCGAGCAGGCCCTGGAGGCGGCCAAGGATCGCGACCATCAACGCATTTGACGAACGGCCCCCGCAGAATGAATATCCGGGGCGTACTTTCGTCTGATGTCCGAACGCTGCTCTTGAGATCGTGATACGCCACGTTTGAGGATGATTCTATGCGCACCTGGACCGGTAGTTTACTCGCCGCGTTGATCGCCGGATCCTTCGCTTTCGCCGTTCCCCAGCAGGCGGACGCCTTCGGACGCGTCGGAGCCGACTTCATGTGGGTGCCGGTGGCCAGCGAAGATGTTCACGTGGACCAAAACTCCGCGCAGCTCGGCGCCACCCACCGTCTGGGCAGTTTCGGCGCGTCGCTGCACGCCAACCTGGGCTTCAAGGAGTTCTCGGCCGGCCTGAAGCTCAACTATTTCAACGAGGGCCTGGAATTGGAGAGCAGCGGCAACAACGTGCGCCGCGACCAATTCGACATCAACGGGCACCTCCGCTGGGGCATCTTCGAGACGGGGCTTGGGCTCGGCGTCGAAGGGGGCGCGAGTCTGAGCACCGACTACGAGAAAGTCGGCTACAACGTGGGGCTGAGCTTCGAGTACGCCGTCGTCAACTGGCCGATCGCGCAACTGAATATCGGCATCATGGGCCAGTTTGTGACCATGTCGCCGCAGGTCGAACAGCCCCTCGAGGGCAACCAGTCCGTCAAGGGCATCCTGTACATCGGGACCGACATTGGGCCGTGACGATGCGCCCGTCAGCCTGCGGTGAGCAGGGGCCAACCGGCGACGAGAGCCCACTGAAGGGCCATCATCCCATCGAGTCCGGCGACGTAGTAGAGTTCGCCGCGACCGCGGTCGGCCGCGAGCACGACGACCCCGGTCACAACGGCAGAGACGATCAGCGGTGTCTGGGAGGCGTTGACCAACCCGAAGGCGACGATACAGCCGACGGCGATCCGCCGCGTCCAGTCGACCCCGAGCCACAGCGGAATGGTGACGATCCCGCTGCGTGCGTCCCGTTCCATATCGCGGATGTCGAAGGGGAGCGTGATCCCGACGATAAAGAGCGCGCGGGCGCCCACCATCTGCGCTACACGGGCGCTCCAAGGGTCCTGTAGGGTCTCGATCGCAGGAAGCAGCCCGGTCGCACCGGCCCAGACGACGGCGATCAAGATGACCTTCAGCCCCGGAACGTCCTTGAGGCGAAGCCATCGATCACGCGCCGGGATCACTGGAATAGAATACGCGAGCGCCAACACGCCGAGTGGGAGCAGCGCGAGCGTCACCTCGAGCGGGAGCCAGAGGGTTCCAACGGCTGACGCGACCAGCGAGATCCCCGCAGACACCTGAAGGACACGCTCGTGGCGATGGATCCATCGGTGGCGCGGAGACTCCTCGACACGGTCTTCGCCCGACCCCGACGACAGCCGATCCAGGTTGTAGACGAACAACGTGGCGAAGAACACCACCGCCAGGAGGGGACTCCACCGAGGTTCGACCTGTAAAAGGTGGTAGGTCTCTCGAGTAAAGAGAGTGGCCGCGGCCGCGATAAACAGGTTCGAGAAGATGATGGCTCGTAGGGTCATGTCACCGAGGGGTCATATCACTGATACGATAGGACAGTCGAACCCTTCTCGTTGCGTCGCTCACCGATCTTCGATAAAAGAGCATGGCATTCTCCGTTGCACTCCCCTGCACCACGTATCCAATATGACCTGCCGTTCCCTCGCCTCGGTCGCTCTATCCCTGACCATGCTTTTCGTAGCCGCCTGCGCGAACGACTCCGGGGGCAAGCAGCGTGGCCAATCCTGCCTCCAGACGTCGGAGTGCGCCAGTGGGCTCGAGTGCCGCAATCGCACCTGCGTCCCTGCGGCCGGCGATGCGGGGACCGACAGCATCACCGATCCGCCCGCGTGCAACGAACCCGGGCCGGCCGGTGAATGTGCCACCTCCGACACCTATTTCGTCTGTGAGTCGGACGGGTCGGTCACGACCGAATCGTGCGGTGAAGAGGAAATCTGCGTCTCCGGCGGCGAATGCGAGGCCATCTCGGAGGCCTGCCAGGATCTCGATGACGACGGCTTCTACACCGGCTGCCCGATCGAAGAGGACCGCGACTGTGACGATACGGATCCTCTCACCAACCCCGACGCCCGCGAGATCTGCCACAACGATTTCGATGACGATTGCGACGGCGTCATCGACGAGGGGTGCCAGCCGTGCTGTGAGGGGGGCTGCGACTCCGGGGAATTCTGCGACGACTGCTCCTGCACCTCGTACGCACAGGGCGTCTGCACGGCCCAAAACCAGCCGTGCTCGAATACCAACAACGTCCAAAACGGCTATCTTTGCACGGGCGGCTTCGCATCGAGCCCCCGCTGCTTCGGCCTGTGTGACCTGAGCAGCTCGAACCCCGACTCCTCGTGCCCGGGCTCGAATTCGGTGTGCGCCTTCGTGCTGAGCCGGCGCCAGGAGATCGGCATGTGCCTGAGCACCTGCAATCTCGATCAGGGATGCGGCCTCGAGAATCTCGGCTGTCTGCCCAGGGGCGGAAGTGGCGATGCCGACGGCGTCTGCGCCCCGGTCGACCCGCAGAACCGAATCGGCGAGAGCTGCCAGCCAAGCGAGACCTTCGACTGTCAGGCCGGTGCGATCTGCGTCTCTTCGGGCAGTGGCGGCGGTATCTGTCGTCGAGCATGCCGGCCCTTCAAGGATGGTGACTCCGACTGCACTGCCGGCAACCACTGTCGACCCATCAGCGACACGGCGGGCGTCTGCGTCCCCGATACCGACGCCTCGATCGGCGAGCGCTGCAGCGAGCCGGGCCGCACCTGCGGCGGGGATGCCATCGGTTGCTTCGGCGACAGCTCCAGCGAGGCCCGCTGTTACCGACTGTGTCGTGCGTCGGTCGGGGATTCCGACTGCATTCGCGACGGAGCCTCCTGCGAGCAGGGCGGTGGGGGCGGCGACCTCGGCTTCTGCATCGTGCGCTGACTGACCGAACACCGTGCTCCAAAACACACATCGGGCCGCCCTCCCGCCAGGGAGAGCGGCCCGATGTACGTTGCGCGAAACTAGAAGGGCGTATCAGCCGGCGAAGATGTGTTCGATCTCTTCGAGAATCTCCGCTTCGGGCACGCCTTTGGCGATGGCCAGCTCCTGAACCAGGAGGCGTTCGGCGGTATCGAGCATCTTGCGCTCGCCGAAGCTCAGCGACTTCTCGAACTCCAACAGGTGGAGGTCGCGCAATACTTCCGCGATCTCGAAGGCGCTGCCGGTCTTGATCTTTTCGACGTACGCCCGATAGCGGCGATTCCAGGTCTGAGTATTCAGGTCGACGTCGCGTTCCCGCATGATGTCGTAGACTTCTTCGACTTCCCGATCGCTGATGATCGGCCGAAGCCCGACGTTCTCGACATTCTCGACGGGAATCATGATCTTTTCTTCGGAATCGAGCACCCGCATGACGTAGAACGTCTGCGAGGCATCCATGATTTGTTTGGAATCGATCCCGACGACTTCGGCGACGCCCTGAGCCGGATAAACGGCCTTGTCGCCGACATCAAATCGTATGTCCTCTTCGGTCGCCATGGATCTCCTTGCGGTGTGTGGTTCGAGTCGGGGCACCGACAATAACTCTGTTATCGTAGGGTGGACACGGCGGGCACACAAGCCGACACCGCCGGAGTCCGCCCCGGATCACAGCACATCGTGGTCGCGCGCCAGGCCGACCAGACGCGGCAGGTTCATCGTCTCGAGTTTGGCGGCGTAATCGGGATTTCCGCCCGGAAACCGCGCCGTGGTGATCTTGTCGATCAGACCGCCTCGAGAGCCGAATTTCTCGTCGACCAGCTCGTGGTAGTCCCACAGCCGAAGAAGCTTTTTGTTCGGGGCCGTCGAGAGGCGCTCTTCGAAGTCGAGGGGATCTTCGTCCTCGGGCACTTCGAGCACGTCCAACAGGGACTCGACCAGTTCTTCTTTGGAACCGTGTTCGTCGCGCACGCGCTGTAGTGGGCTCTTCTTTTGCATGATGATCTCCTTGGGGATCCGGCCAGACACAACGGGCCGATGTTACCAGACTAAGACAGTTGTCCGTAAGCATGTATTGGGCTCGGCCGGCGGCCGACCCGAAATGACACGTGAAACGATCCACGTTATGGCTGTCAGTGTCGGCGGATGCTCGGAGAGCAGCCACCGAGGAAGACAGCGATTTTCGAGGCGGGATGGATAACAGAGAGTGACTATGAAGACAAGTGAACGTTCAGTCGGGTTGTTCTTCGTCGCAGCGGCGGTTTCGCTGGCGACGCTCGCCGGATTCGCCGGCGGCTGCGACCGTTCTGATTCGGACGAGCAGCCATCCGAGCAGAAAGGGGCGGATGACTCCAACAAAGACGGCTCGCCCATCGAATACGTCGACGGCCCGACGCCCGAGGCCGACACCGTGGTCGCCAGGGCCGGGGACGTGACCGTCAGCTTTGGTGAGTACGAGGCGTACCTGCGTCAGAGCCGGATGTTTCGACCCGGTGGCGGCAAGGAGCCGATCTCGAAGACGAGGTTGGCGCGGCCGAAGGCCCAGGTCGGCGCGGTACGCGCTCTGTTGCGAGCCGCGGTGATCGACGCGGAGGTGAAGCGACGCGATCTGACTCCCAGTCAATCCGACATCGTCACATTTGTGACGCAGAGCGAGAAATGGGCTCCCTACGCCGGCCATCTCATCGAAGGCGAAGAGGCGCAAGAGCCGCTGCCCGACGGCATCAAGCCGTCTGACCTCGAGGCGATCGCCCGACGCGCCCTCAACCGGAAGCGGCTCGAAGACGACCTGCTGGAGAACCTGAAAGGGGAGAAGATCTGGGACATCTACAAGCGGCGTCACGACCGCATCTCGCTGTTGGTGGCGGAGGTCGGAAACAGCCCGTCGCCCGACAACATCGACGCCTTCATCGAAGAACAGGGGGGCGGCGACGATTCGGCCATCCGACGCTACTTCGAGTCCAACAAACAACGCTTCGGCGCACCAAAGCAGGTGAAGCTGACGATGTTGGTGCCGAAGGGGTCCGATGGCGACGACTCGGAGTCCTCCGGCGAAGATCGGCTCGAGGAGGCCGCCCAGCGGCTCGGCGACGGCGACGATCCCGCGACGGTCGCCCAGGATCTGAACATGGAACTTCGCCGCAACCAACACCTGGTCCGCCGGGAGAATCGCGAAGCATTTCAGGCGGATTCCGGTGCAACCGGCTATCAGACCGACGGACCCCGCGGCGCCTACGCCTGGCGCGTCGAGGGATGGCGGGAGCCGAAGGCGACGAAGCTGGAAGGCGCCACCCTGCGGGAAGTCGCCTCCGAGGCGATGCAGCAGGAGATCGTGCCGTCGGCCCGCAAGGCCATCGAGCGGGCCGAATCGGCTCTTCGCGAGCTCGCGCCGCGCCCGGACGGGTCGGTCTCCGACGAGCAACTCGACACCCTGAAGGCGTCACTCGAGACCGACGAGGTCGAGTTCACCCAAACCGGCATGTTCGCGCACACCGGGGAGGGGCGGGTGCCTAAAATCGGCCTCGCGGAGCCGATCGTCGAGAAGGCTTTCGAGCTGAGCGAGGTTGGAAGCGTCGCCGACGAGCCGATCCTGTCTCGAGGCCAGGTCTACACGTTCCGGATCCTCAAGCGTGACAAACCCTCCAGGGAGGAGTTCGAGGCGAACCGCGAGGAGTTTCGCCAGAAGGTGCTGGAGGCCGAGCGCGATTCGATCGTCGCGACCTTTTTGTCCGGATGGATGGACAAGCACAATCCGGACCTGACCCTGGAGCCGATTCAGGTCAAATACGGCGTGATCCGCAAGAAGGGGAGCTGATCTACAGCCAGGGCGCCGACAGCGGCGCGCCGCCGATCTCTGGCGCTTCGCCTCGCCACGGGTGGTCGGGATAGAAGACCTCTTCGAGGGTCAGCCCCTTGGACGGGGCGGTGATGCCGCCCTCGCCGCGCTCGCCCGTCTCGAACATCCGCTCGACGGTCCCTTCGGGCAGCGACTCGGCGGCGATGTCGACGAGCGTGCCGACCATCACCCGCACCATGTACTTCAGAAAGGCGTTTCCCTCGACGACGACCGCAATCTCGGGCCCGTCGGCCTCGACGTCGACACGGTGCATGATGCGGCGGGTCGATTCGCTGTCGCAGTCGGCGGTCCGAAATGCCTCGAAATCGTGGTCGCCCTCGAGTTTCGAAGCAGCCCGTTTCATGCGGCCGATATCCAGGCTGCGTCCGACCCGCCACAGATGACGATGCCTCAGCGGGTGCTCGAACCGATGGTTCCAGATTCGATAACGGTACCGCTTGCCGGCCGACGAAAACCGTGCATCGAAGCCCTCGGGCGCCTCCTCGACGCGCTGAACCCCGATGTCGTCGGCGGTCAGTCCGTTGAGCCCGCGAACCATCTCCCAGAGGCGCCGGCCGCCCGGATCACAGTCCAGGTGGGCGACCTGCCCCTCGGCGTGGACGCCGGAGTCGGTGCGGCTCGCGCCCTGCATGCGAATGTCATCGGGAGAGGTATCGAGGATCGTAGCCGCCGCCTTCAGCAGCTCGCCCTCGACGGTCGGCTCGTCGGGCTGGATCTGCCAGCCGCAGTACTCGGTCCCCTCGTAGGCGATGTGGAGGCGCAGTCGCACGCGGACAACCTAGATGGGTGTTCGAGTTACTCCAACACTTCTCGCTTGTTCTGGCCGGCGATTTCAGCGTCGTGAAACCTCGACGATACGTTCGTATCGCCTCCGGTTTCCCTCCTTGAACTAGCCGCCCATTCCTGCGCGACCGAGTGATCGATTAACCCGAACACCCATTTAGAATTCGAAGGCCATCCCCAGCCGCCAACTCGGGCCGCCGAACTCGAAGCCCGGCTCGCCGAAGTCATCGATCTGGGCGTACTCGAATTCACCGTAGAGGTAGGTGTTGTTGACGCCCCAGGTGGTATCGAACGACGCCGCCATCTGCGGAGTGAGAACATCGAGTTGAAACTCCAGCCTGGCCGCGATGTGCCAGCCCATCTTGGCCCCGCGGCCCTTACTGCCGTTGACCGTCGACACACTGCCGCCAGCGTCGAGCGCGCGCCAGACCCAGTAGTTGTAGCCAGCCTGAACCTTGGCGGCCAGCGGGATCTCGAACTCTTCGACCAGGTAGTCCCAGCGATACGTCAACAGTGCGCGGATCGGAATGATTGAAAAACGGGTCGTCTCCTCGATGTCGAGCGTGCCGCGAGTCAGGGTGTCGCTCCCAGACAACCGGGTAAACCCGATGCTGAGCCCGGCTCCCAGGCTCCCGTGGCCGTCGTAGACGTAGTACTCGCCGGTCATCTCGCCCAGTATCCGGTTGTTCCCGCCGAAGGCTGCCTCGAAGGGAGAGCCCGTCGCATTGCCGCCGTCGATCTCGGGATAATACGGGCCAGCCTCGAACTCGAGATTACCCCATACGGGGGATTCGGCCCGGACGGCGTCGGACCCTGCCAGGAGCACGAATCCGGCACACAGCAATCCGACGAGGAGATGCCAGAAGCCATTTCGCTTCGGTCGATGGAACTGCGTCATGTCATCCCTGAAAATATGTTTGGCACGTACGTCCACTATCCATACACCTCATCACCATCGTCGTCGAAGGCCCCAGAGACCGGCCAAGACTAACAGCACACTGGGACCGATCGGCGGACCATCTACAGCGCGGCATCCAAATCCGCCCTCTTCGGCCCCGCCGTCTCCGAGATACCTCTCCCAGAAATCAATCGACTTTTGAACCGTAATGCCGTCATTATTCGGCTGAATCCGGGCGAGCGGGCTGTAATTTCGGGCCTCGTCGCGCGAGGCGATGGCCACGTAGAGTTCATTGCCCTGCTGCTTCTCGATCCCCGTGATCTCATCCTCGAGCGTCCCCGAGCGGTCATCGGCATCTCCGATCAGCAGTTCTCGGGTCACACTGCCCTCGTCGATGAGCTGTTCGGGCGATTTATCTTGAAAACTCGGGATCCGATTATCGGAGTAAAAGACGTGATAGCTCTCGATCTCCTGACGATTCGAAGGCGTGTCGAACCGAACCCGTAGCACATTCTCAGTCGCGGCGGCTCTTGCATTCTGCGGGCCGGAGGGGCGCGTCCGGTCGAGGCGAAGAGCGGCATCACCGGAACGATAGTTGTCCGTACTGCTGCTGTTGGCATCCGTCAAAAAGAGGCGGACAGCGTACACATGGTCATCGGTCTTGGGAGCCGGCACAGATGGCGCCGAACCGGCTTGGCCATCTCCACCCGCGGCGTCCGCCACATCTGTCTCCCCGGCTTCGCTGTCGGTCTCCATGCCATCGGCCATACTGGAGTCCATTCCGGTGTCACCCCCAGCATCCCCGGTATCACCGGCGTCTCCGCCATTGCCAGCATCGCCGCCCGTCTGCCCCCGGTCCGGATCGGCCGGAAAGACGCACTCCTCGTCATCCGCGACTTCGCCGTCATCTTTGTCGCGCAGTGCGTCCCACGTGAATGTTACGATCTCCCCGCCCGAGATCGTCTCGAAAATGATGTCATTCCCATCCTGAGACAATTTGGTGCACTGGCTCGTGTTGCGGTCCATACCGCTTCCCCCGGGGGTGCATTCGACGGACCCGGCCTCGTTGAAGGGTTCGTCAAACAAGAACCGGTCGTCCTCTTGAATGAGTTTCGGAGAGGCACTCGACGTATCATAGTAGAACTCGAACCTAACCTGCCGTCCGCTCGCATTCTCCAGCTCCTTGCACCGCTCGACCCCGATTGGGCCGATATTTTTCTCGGTCTCATCCGGGTCGGTCTGGTTGACCCGCTCGCCACTCACATCGACCGTCACAGAATCGAGCAAGCCGCTCCCTTCAGCGGGCGAGTAACCGTTCGACTGCCCGAGGGCCGTCGAAGGCAGAGCCAACACGGCGAAGAGTGCGACCAGCCACGCGGCGGCCCGGCCATGAGAGAGGGGAGAAGTATGGTGGGTAACGTACATCGTACCTTGCCTGTTTAGGTGAAGAGTTGCTCGGCTATCTGGATGGAGTTCCAGGCGGCTCCCTTTCGCAGGTTGTCGCTGACCACCCAGAAGTGCAGGGTCTCGGGGTTTTCAAGATCTCGGCGAATTCGCCCGACCCAGGTCTCGTTATTGCCTTCAGCGAGTCTCGAGGTCGGGTATTCGTTGTCGGCCGGGCTATCATGTACCCGCAGGCCGGGGGCACGGGCAAATGCCCTCTGTGCGCCGTCCACGTCGACCGGCTGCTGAAGATCGACGGTCAGCGACTCGGAGTGGCTTCGGACGGCCGGGACGCGCACGCAGTGCGAGGCCACCGACAGCGACGGGGCCTCCATGATCTTGCGGGTCTCGTGGACCATCTTCAGTTCCTCGGTGCTAAACCCCGAGTCGTCGGTACTGCCGATCCAGGGGAGCGCATCGAAGGCAAGGGGATGCTCGAAGGCGTCTCCTCCGCGGTCGGGGCGATCGTCGGCTCCGCCGCCGCGCTCGGCCCAGTCGCGCAGCTCGGCGACCAGTTGGTCGACGCCGGCCTGTCCGGCGCCCGACGCGGACTGATAGGTGCTGACGACCACACGCTCCAGGCCCCATTTTTGCTGGAGCGGAGCCAACGCCACGACCATCTGAATGGTCGAGCAGTTCGGATTGGCGATGATCGAACCGCCGTCGGTATCGACGTCGTCCAGCACATGGGCATTGACCTCTGGGACGACCAGCGGAACGTCGTCGTCCATCCGAAACGCGCTCGTGTTGTCGATAACAGTGGCGCCGTGTTTGGCGGCCCGGGGGGCATGAGCTTCGCTGACCGAGGATCCTGCAGAGAAGAGCGCGATGTCGACCCCGTCGAAGTCCGCTCCGCTCAGGGCTTCGACCTCCACCTCGGTGTCGCCGAAGGGGAGTGTCTTGCCGGCCGAGCGCGGCGAGGCCATCGCCCGCAGACTGGCTACTGGGAAAGACCGCTCCTGTAGAATCTGGAGCATCTCTCGGCCGACAGCCCCCGTGGCGCCGACCACCGCAACATTCCATCCCTCAGTCATTCGCTGGCTCTCGTCTCGTCGTCGTAACGTGTTTGTGAATGCGAATCGTACGTCGAATTGTTCCGACCGATCAAAACAGCGGTTCCAGGTGCGGTCCATCGAGCGGCAAGAAGCCGAGGGTGTCGCCGGGCTCCATGCGCAGCAAGTCCAGGCCCGGGGCGCGCAGCGACACACCCTGCGGGCCCTGATGGTACTCGGCAAATACGCCGCGGAACCGAACGTCGTGGTCATCGTAATCGTAGCCGACGAGTGCCTCGCCTTCGGGCTCGGCGTCGGCATCGAGCTCCCCGACAAACGTCACCTGGCGCGTCCGGTCGACCAGCGGACAGCGGTCGGTCTCGACCGAAAGCGCCGGGCCGCCGTCGAAGGGGTCGATTTGATTGAAATAGGCGAACCCGATGGACCGAAGCATCTCGGCAGCGGGTTTTGTCTTGTCGCCGACCACGCCGATCTTGTTTTGCGCCCGCTTCGGAAGCAGCGCGGTGTAGATCGGCGAGGAGGGAAACAGGCTGCGGATAAATTCGACGTTCTCTCGGCTGATCTGATCGGCGTCGCGGTAGTGCAGCCCGGTGAACTTCTTGCCCAGACAATCCCACAGATCGCTGCCCCCGTCGTCGCGCAGCGGAGGCAGCAGTTCGGCGACGATGCGATCGCGGAACCATCGGCGATGCATGCCGATATACAGAAATCGCAGATAACTGAGCTGCTTGCCCAGCTTCTGGGCGTGACCTCGATAATCGGGGTCCAGAATCAGGCCGCCGATCTCGGTGGGACCCGCGTACTCGAATTCGAGCTCCAGCGTCTCGTGGGTGAAAAATTTATCCAGGGTCTCGGAGTACTTTTGTTCCTCACCGACGTTGAAATACACGGCAGGTCGTTTGTAGGTGCCGTGCTGGGCGATAATCATCGCCGTGCCGATGAGTTTGTCCTCGGCGTGGTCGCGCAGCACGAAGACGTACTCGCGTTCCTTCAGATCCTCGTAGCGGCCGCTAAAACTCTCCCGACTCTTCTGGACGATCTTCTCGAGCCGCTCGCGATCGTTGGGCAGATTCAGCGTATTGAGCCGCGCCGACAGGGTCTCGAGCTCGTCGAGATCCTGAGGGCGCACCTCGTGAAACACGAACATCAAGTACCTCCGGGGGCCGCCGTGGTCAGATAGAGGGGCTCAAACCACCCCTTCGGCTACCATTCCGGTGGCATCTTGTTCAATGGGCGCCGAGCCGTCTATCGGGACATCAGCGCCTCGAAGCCTTCGACGACCTTGTCGGCCCGGACCCGGGCGTAGGCGGCATCGCTTCGCCCGCCGGCGTTGGTCTCGCCGAACAGGTTGCCGCGCGTCTCTCCGGCGATGTGAAGCCATCCGTTGGGCCCGAAGCTGACTTCCGTGATCCAGTCATGCTCCCGCGAGGCGACCTGGAACATCTCGATCGCACTGCGGTCCGGCGAGATGTGGGCGGCAAATCCGTCGTTGCTGAGGCTCGGCTGCTTACCGCCGACGCTGCCGGTGGCGAACCCACCTACCGCGATGGCGCCGTCATCGGCGACATCCAGGCTGGAGGGCACGACGCCCCCACCGCCTTCGAGCTGCCAGATGTCGGCCCGCGTTCCGTCTGTGTTATACCGGGCCACGAACCCGTCGCCGGGGCCCTGGATGGGATCCCAACCGGGGAAGTCCCTGTCGGTAAACCCGGCCACGTAGATGCCACCATCGGGCCCGACGTTCACGCCGGAGGCCGCACAGAAGGTCGTGCGCTCGATGATGGTCGAGGTCCAGACGTGGGCCCCCTGGGCATCGAACTTGGTCAGAAACGCCGATTGGAGGCCTTCGGGAGCGGCATCCCCGCGGTAGGTACCCGTGAAGGTGCCGGTCGCCAGGATGTTCCCCTGGGCATCGACATCGACGCCGTTGATCTCGTCGTATCCGGTGCCTGCCAGGCGCGTAGACCACTGGATAGACCCGTCATCACGGTTGAGCACGGCGACCATCCCATCGCCGCGACCGTTGATATTCGAGCTGGAGCGGCCGGCGTAGAGTCTGCTCGCCACCACGACGCCGCCGTTCGGTGCAAGCGCGACGTCGGCTCCCTCCGCGTACGAGACACCGATATCCGGGAAGCTCTGCACCCAATCGATGGTCCCATCGAAGCCCAGCCGTACGGCGATCGGCTTGGTGTCGCCGTCACTTATTTGGATGTCCGACGACATCGTGCCTTCGGCATCACCGACCAGGTAGAGGGCCTGTTCGGTGGCCTGTACGGCCTCGAAGCTGACATCCTCGCCGTCGATGGCCTGCTGCCAGTCGGCCGCAGCCTCGTCGGCAAAGCGAGTCACGAGGCCACCGAAACGGCCGGATGCAGGGTCGCCTCCTGCGATGTCACCGGTGGCATGTCCCGCCGCAAAGGGGCGACCCGAGGAATCGACCGCCAGCCCCCGGAAGGATTCGGTGCCTTCGTTGATCAAGGCGACTGGCGAGCCGGCGAAGCTGTTGCCGTCGCCCCGGTATACGTAGCTGTTCCAGTCGGCGCTGGCCCGCCCCTCCGAGAACATCTTCCCGGCGGAGTTTGCACCAGTCAGATAGCTGTTGCCCTGGGTCATGACGACCTCGACCCATTCATCGTAGCCGCTGCCCCGTTGCCAGAGGTCCGTCTGCGCTCCGTTTGTATCGAACTGTGCGACCGCGAGATCCCGGCCGCCGAAGTAGAATCCCTCCCCGCCAAGGTCGCCGCTGGCGTATCCGCCGACGGTGACAGACTGGCCGTCGAAGTGGACCGAACGAAATCCGTCGGCGCCGCTCGTGCCCACCAGATCCGACCACTGCAAGGTGCCTTCAGCGCTGTAGGCGGCGGCAAACCCGTCGGTGTCGCCGGCCGACTGTTGGCCGTCAAAGCTGCCCGAGACCTCTCCAGCCAGATAGATCGTTCCCGATTCTGCCTCGATGCCGTGCGGTACGACCGCACCGCGCTGTCCCACATCGAACTCGCTCTTCTTCGTTCCGTCGAGGCTCCATCCGCGCACAAGTGCGCTCGCCACGTCCTTTATGGCTGAGAGGTAGACGCGATCTTGAGTCGCCGCCACGTCGTAGGCACGCGCCCCGGAGATCGATTTCGTCCACTGAACGGAACCGTCCGCCTTCATCACGGAGGCCTGGGCGTCGCGACTGCCATCTTGGGCAGATCTCTCTCCAGCGATCGCGACGGCGCCGCCGGGCGTCGCGGTGACGCCGTAGACATCTGAATACCCTTCAGCAGACAGGTCCACGCGGGCCGTCTCGTTTCCACTGTCGTCGAGCTTGACCATGAAACCGCGGGTCCCCTCGCCGGAGACGCCTTCGCTGGTCGTGCCTCCAGCCCAGAGGTCGCCGTCGATGACGGCGAGGCCCGTGAGTCGATCATCGCCCGTCGAGCCGACCGACGTGACCCATGCGACCTCGTCGTAGTTGACGAGTTTCGCCACGTAGCCATCGTTGCCGCCCTGGTGCTGAAACCCCTGCTCCAGCGGTCCGTCGGTCACCCCGACGACGTATCGTTCGCCCTCGTCGGTACGCACGATGTCCTGAAGAAGGTTGGTACCCGGGTGGCCGACGAGATTCGCCTCGGCCAAGGGTCCATCATAGGTGTTCGAATCCTTGTCGGTGGTATCCGACGGTCCCGAACCGCATCCGGCGGCGAGGAGGCCGACGGCCAAGAGCGTGCTGACTGCATCGCGTAGTCTCATGATTCTCCACCCAGTGAAGAGGCGCGTGAGCAGTTTAACGCTATCACAACCCCCAGCAACACCCAAACTGGACGGGTTGGTTACTGCTCGGTCAGCTCGTTCAGCCCCTCGACGGCCCGGTCGGCCCAGACGCGAGCATACAGGGCATCGGTGTCGCCTCCATTGTAGGGAAGCCCCCAGACACTGCCGCTGACGGACCCCACGATGTGCAACCACCCCTCGGAATCGAATGCGACGTCGTCGACGAAGTCGGCTCCCGGCGAGCCAACCCGGTATAGGGAGAACGTCGAGTCATCCCGACCTTTGAATCCGACGAAGCCATCACGCCCTCCTGCGTTGGAGACTCCGGCGACCGAGCCGAAGGTCGATCCGACGACGGCGAGATCTCGATTCGAGTTTACGCTCAGGTTTTCCGGATACTCGTCGGCGGTTCCCCTTATTTGCCAGATGTCCGTGCGTCGTCCCGCCTCATCAAAACGGGCGATGTATCCATCGGAATCACCCAGGATGGAATCCCAGCCCTCTGCACGCTTCGTCGTGAGCCCTCCCACGTAGATGCCTCCATCGGGACCGGTGACGAGGCTTAACGCCGACGTGTACCAACCCGGCTCCTCGACCTGGCGGACCCACTGCCGACTGCCGGTGGAATCGTATTTTGCCACGTATCCGGAATAGAGATCGCCGTCGACCTCAAGGGGGCCAAACGAGTTGGTGAAGTACCCGGAGACGAGGAGGTTGCCGTCGGCGTCGACCTCGAGATCTGTCAGATTGTCGTCGCCGGGTCCGGCGGCCGCCTGGATCCAGTCCACGGAGCCGGCACCGGGGAAGAGCATGCCCATGAAACCATCTCTCGGGCCTGAAACGTCTCGGTGCGAATCGACGGTGTGTGTATTTCCAATGAAGGCAATCGAGCCCGACGGAGTCACGTCGAGCCCGGTGATCTGGCGGAAGGGCGCATCGCCGTCCGAGAAGTCCTGAACCCAACGCACCTCGCCGCTCTTCGAGAGGCAAACTATGATCGGATGCATCCACTCCATGTCGTTTTCATTGTCTTCGATCCCCGCGTAAGCCATCCCTCCCACGTAGATGGCGTCCTCGGTCACGGCGCCGGCCTCAAAGGACACGTTTTCTCCATCGACGGCCATCTTGTCGGTGGGGCTCAGTCCGCCGTCGAACTCGGCCACGAGTCCGCTAAACGCGCCGGCATGGGGATCGCCGCCCCCGAAGTCGCCGGACGCCCAGCCGAAGCCGTAGAGTCGCCCCTGCGGACCAAACGACATCGATGTGAACGTCTCTTCTCCTTCGTTGACAAACAAGTGATCGGAGCCAGACCGAGACGGCCCCTCGTCATAGACGTATCCGTTGGGGTCCGTGCTGTTGCGTCCGAGCATCCACCCGTCAGAATTCGCCACAACCTTGGCATGTCGACCTTCCACCGCGTTCTCCCACGGTTTGAACGAGACGGCGGCCGCGGCCCAGTCATCGCGCACCCCGCCCCGCTGCCAGACCCCGAGCCGGTCGCCATTCAGGTCGATCTGCATGGCCAATGCATCCGTCGAGCCGTAGTAACCGCCACTTCCGGCGACCTGGGCCGTCGCCCACCCGGCGACGGTGATGCGTTCGTGGTCGATCGATATGTCCGAGAAGCGGACCCGACGATCCGAGTGGACCATCTCTTTCCACGCCAGATTCCCGGTCTCCGAATAGGCCAACACGAATCCGGCAGAATCTCCCCGCGGCGCAACCCCGTCGATGGTGCCCGTCGTTTCACCGGCCACGAAGAATCGGTCGCCCTCGACGGCAACTCCCCGCACGGCCGTGTAACCGCTCGAGTCGATGTCGACATCCAACTGATTTGTGCCGTCGAGACTCCAGGCGCGAACGAAACCTCGACGACTGTCGCTGGTAAGCCGATCTCCCGCCAAATAGATGCGGCTATCGGACACCGCGACATCGAACCCCAGGTACTGCGCATCTCCGGTCACCGTGGTTTGCCACTGAAGGTTGCCGTCGGCATCGATCAGCCCGACCCGCGCCGTGTTCTTGAGCGACTCGCCGAATCCGCTCGTTCCAGCGACCGCTACCGAACCATCGGGTCCCTGCGCGAGACCGTTCACCTCGCCGAACCCCTCGCTCCCCAAGTCGATGCGCATCTGCTGTTGACCGTCGGAACTGTACTTGGCGACGAAACCGTCGGGCAGTCCGCTACTTTGATATTCGGTGCCCCCGACCCAGACCCCGTCGGTCGCGAGCGCCGCGCTGGTCAGCCGCTCGTCTCCGGATCCGCCCACCGATTTCAGCCATACACTGCCACTGGACTGTCGGCTGAGCTTTGCCACATACCCGTCCCATCCTCCATTCGTCTCCAGACCGTTGAGTAACGGCCCATCGGTCTCGCCGACGACGTAAAACTCACGGGGCCCGCTGCGGACGATGTCATATAAGTAGTTTTTGCCGGGATGGCCCAGAAGCGCCGCTTCGGAGAGGGGCCCCTCGTGGGTATCTGCCGAAACGTCACCGGCGTCGACCGAGGCATCCGGCATCGGCCCAGTGGCATCGGGATTGCATCCGGCAGACGCCATGGCGAACGCGAAGAGACAACATATTGCGACGACGGTATAGACTTTGGATCGTTGCATCGGGAGCTCCGCCCAAAAAAAAGCAGATTAGATTCTCGAGGAAAGTAACAGCTCCCCGTGCCCGAACCAAGTCTGGAACATTGTCCTCGTCGGTTCCGTTGGTTAGATTGGAGACGCTGCGTTCGACTACCGAGAGGGACAATCATGAGCACGTTTTGGACCGGAAAAATCATCGACACCCTCGGCGAATGGACCGAAGAGACGACCGGCGAGAACCATGTTCAGACGGCGGTCGATCGAGTGCATTCTTCCGGGGAGCGCGCCATTGAATCGGGCAGTCGAGCGGCGGACCAGGCCGCGACGCTCCTGCGAGATGGGGCGCTGCTGCGACAGACGGCCGACACGGCCGAGACCGTCGGCACGGTCAGCAAAGCGAGCAACGGCGTGGAGCTGGCCATGCGAGCGACCTTCGTCAAACAGGTCGCCAAGATGTGCGGGAAGGCCGGCGCCGCGGGAGCCGCAGTCGACGGAGCGATCGGCGGATTTCGAGCCGCCAAGCACCTGCAGGATGGCACCATCGACGGAGCGCAGGCCGTGCGCCACGTCGGCGCCGAGGCCGGCTGTGGATTCGTGACGTCAGCCTCCGGCACGGCCGGCACCCTGGCCGTCTTCATGGTGACGGGCTCGATGGGCCCGGCGGCACTGGCGGCGGGGATGGGCGCCTCGATGGGCTCGCGCTGGGTCTACCGAAAGGCCGTCGGCGAGACGCTGCCCTCCGAGGAGGAGGTCGACGCGATGAAACGTGACGCCGCGCGGCGGGCACGGGAGTCCTTCGACGACGACAACGGGGACACCGCCGAGGGGTTCGACGGCGGTGAGTCGTACGAGTCCAATCCCTTTGGCTCGAGCGACAGCACCGACGCCGACGCCACCGACGACGCGGACTCAGATTCTGACAACGACGGCGGGTTCGAGTCGATCGGACCCGACCAGTAACCTCTGGAGTAGACGATGGGTCATCCCCGAGACAAATCCGACGAAGAGTGGCGCGACGAGTTGACCGAAGAGCAATACCGCGTGACCCGAGAGGGAGCCACGGAACCGGCCGGCAGCGGCGAGTACCTGGAGGTCGATGACGAGGGCGTCTTCCGGTGCGTCTGCTGTGGCGCCGAACTCTTCGCCTCCGATACGAAGTACCACTCCGGCAGCGGTTGGCCGAGCTTCTGGGACGCCATCGACGAGGCGAATGTCGAACGCCGCGCCGACAACTCGATGGGCATGAAGCGCACCGAGATTCTGTGTGCCGAATGCGGCGCCCACCTGGGCCACGTCTTTCCCGACGGCCCGGAGCCGACCGGCGAGCGCTACTGCGTCAATTCCGCGGCGCTCGACTTCGAAGCCCGAGACGGCTGAGCCGGCGGTACTCCCTTGCGCATCTACTTTGCCAGCGACCTCCATTACGACGCCGAGCGCGGCCGCGACGCGGTGCACGCCATGGCGTCGTGGCTGGAGGAACACGCCACCACCGACGACATCCTGATCCTCGGGGGCGACTACGGCAACGACGACGCGATGGTGGCCGCATGCCTGAAGCTCTTTGCCGACGTCGACGCCCCGACCTTCGGCGTCGCGGGCAACCACGACATCTGGACCGAGGGCGACGACGGTCGCACCTCCCACGACCGCTGGCTCGATCTGCAGTCGATCCTGCGTGACCACGGGGTCCATCCGCTGGAGGCCGATCCGGTCTCGGTTCACGGCATCGGGATCTGTGGCGGAATCGGCTGGTACGACTACTCCTTTCGGTCGCCGGCGCTGGACGTCGACCCGGAGGTCTACCGCGACAAACGCCTCCCCCAGTACCAACAGCCGATCTGGAAGGACGCGTTTTTGGCCAAATGGGGGCTGACCGACCCGGAGGTCACCGAGTGGCAGCTTCGCCGACTGGAGGCCGACCTGGAGACCCTCGCTGAGGCTGGTTACGACCGCATCGTCGTGGCGACTCACCACGTACCGTCGCGACTGTTGCTGCGGCCCGAAAAGTTGCCCGACTACCTGCCGCGACACCACGTCATTCCCGAGAAGTGGTTGGTCCTGAATACCTACCTGGGCAGCCAGCGTTTCGCCGAGCTCATCGGCAATTTCGCGCCCCGCATCGACGTCGCCTTCTGCGGCCACATTCACCTTTCACGCCAGGTGACCGACTACGGCGTGACCTTCGCCAGCAACGGCTCGACCTACGAGGACAAGGAGCTGATGATCTGGGAAGATGCCCGACTCCGGCGCCGGACCTTCGGCTAGTCGCCCAGCATCCGTCCGCCCTGGGCGTCGTCCGAGTTCCCGGTCAACCACCCCTGCTGGAGTTGCTCGAGCCGTTTCCAATCGGCCAGCGAAAGTGCGGTGTCGTCCCATCCTGCATCGAAGAGTGACACGCCAAACCGGCCGATGATCAGCCGGGCGGCGGCCTCCAGACCGTCGGGCTCGACGCCGTAGTGGCGAACCAGATCTTCGGTGGGCGTCTGCACACGCCAGTGCAGGCGTTCGACGACGCGCTGGATCGCCGCCGCCAGCCGGAGGGGCGTCAGATGCACATCGAACCGGTCGTGGCGGGCGCGAGCCCACAGGGCCTGAGCGCTGGAGAGCAACTGGAAGTTGCGGTCGCGCTCGGCCAGCGCGGCGACCAGTTCGTACAGGCCCGTCGGCAGGTGCAGAGGAGCCAGCTCGTCCGGTCCGTCACGGGTGTCGCGCATCGCCCCGTCGACCACGCCGATCTCACCGCGCAGCCGCTCGGTGATCGTCCGGCAGCGCTCCTCGATGGCGTCGCGATCGATGTCGTATTTGACGGCAAAGGCCTGAAACAGCCGAAAAAACCGGGGATTGCGGTACGCCTCCGGCTCCAGGGGGCGGTGCAGCCCATCGGCCAGCACGTCGATGAGGGCTTCGCGCATGCCCAGAGCCTCGAGCCACATCTCCTCGTGCTCGTAGACGTAGCCGATGCTCTGGAGCACCCAGGGGTTGTCGGGATCGCGGTCCAGGGCACCAAACAGCATCGACAGCGCCGTATCCGGCATGCCCAGGGAATGGACGGCCATGCCGGCGGCGCGCAAAAACTCGGCGGCATCCTCCGAGTCGTCGGCCCACAAAAGGGCCTCCAGCCAGTCGACCGTGGCTCGCCACCAGCGACCCTCGTCGGCCGAACAGTACCCCAGCGCGTAGGCCATCCCGGGGTCGCCCGGCTCCAGGTCCATGGCCCGTTCGAACGCGCGGCGCGCTTCGTCGACGTTGCCCCGGCGAAACGCAATGATTCCCTCGGTGCGGTAGGCCCAAAGCCGCGTCGGCCGATCGATGGCCAGCTCCGACATCTGCTGCAGATACCGGCTCGCCCGGGTCAATTCACCGTCAGCGAGGCAATGTTCGATGCGGTCGCGCAACCAGGCGGCCGAGTCGACCACCCGCGTCGGCTCCGTGTTGGTCTTGTCATGCATGTCGCGGCCTCTGCGACTGAGGGACTCCCACTTAGACGAAAGCCGCAGAGGGCGTGAAATATTTCAGCCTGCTCCGTCCTCCCCGGTCTTGTGGGGATTTCGCCGATGTGGCACAACTGAATCTGGACAACCACACCGCAGTTATCTTCAACACTCCGCGACCACCTCAGGGGCGGAACGCCGAGGCTATACGACGCCACCATGCTCAGCCATCTGGTCATTCGTAATTTCGCCATCATCGAGCACCTGGAGATCCCCTTCGAGGAGGGCTACACCGTCTTCACCGGGGAGACGGGGGCCGGGAAGTCGATCATCATCGATGCCTTGAATCTGATCCTAGGGGGCCGTGCATCGACCGACGTGATCCGCACCGACGAAGACGAGGCCGCCGTCGAGGGCATCTTCGAGCCGGACGGCGCTCGGCTGGAGCGCATCAACGAGAAGCTCGAGGCCCAGGGGATCGAGCCGTCGGACCAGTTGGTGGTGCGCCGGCGCGTGCGCCACAGCGGCCGCAACAAGGTCTTCATCAATGGCAGTCTGTCGACGGTCACGGCTCTGCGCGAGATCACCCGCGGGCTGGTCGACATCAGCGGCCAACACGAACACTACTCGCTTCTGGATGCCGACGGGCACATCGACCTGGTCGACAGCATCGGCGAGTTGGACGATGAGCGCCGACGGATGAGCGAGGCCTACGGCGAGGTCAAGGAGCTACGCGACCGCCTGGAGCAGCTTCGAACCGACGTCCAGGAGCGGCTCAACCGCATCGACTTTCTGGAGTATCAGCTCCAGGAGATCGACGAGGCCGGGCTGGCCGAAGGCGAAGAAGAGGAGCTCGACGAGGAGTTCAACCGGCTGAAGTACGCCGAAAAGATCGGCGACTCGGCGCAAAAGGCCCTGCAGGTGACCTACGAGGGCAACCAGTCGGCCGCCGAACAGCTCTCGATCGCGGTCAAGGAGCTGCGCGGGGCTGCCCAGCACGATGCGGAACTCGAGGCGCTCGTCGACGAGCTGGAGGAGGCCCGCATCGAGACCGAAGAGACGGCGATGGCCCTGCAGGACTACCTGTCGGACATCGAGGTCAATCCCGCCCGGCTCGACAAGGTCGTCGAGCGGATCGACCTGATCCAGCGGCTCAAACGCAAACACGGCGTCGAGTCGGTCAACGCGCTTCTGCAGAAGGCCGACGAGATGCGCCAGGAGGTCGATACTCTGCAAAACGCCGAGCAGCGCACCAAAGAGCTGGAGACCAAACTCGAGCAGGCCGAACGCGAGGCTTTTCAGGTGGCGCGGGAGCTGAGCCAGAAGCGCCGCGAGGCCGCCGCGTCGTTGCGCGAGCGCATCGAGGCGGAGTTGGCTGACCTGAGCATGGAGGACACCCGTTTTCTGGTCGACATCCGGCCCGGAGAGATGCCCCCGGAGGATGTCGACCTGGCCGGCGACGAGGACCGTGACGAGCGGTCGCTCACGCTATCGAAGACGGGCTTCGACGATGTCGAGTTTTTGATCGCGCCCAACGTCGGCGAAGAGCCACGCCCCTTGGCCAAGATCGCCAGCGGCGGGGAGCTCTCGCGCATCATGCTCGCCATCAAATCGGTACTGATGGAGCGCGACTCCGTCGAGACCTACATCTTCGACGAGGTCGACGCCGGCATCGGCGGAAAGACGGCCGATGTCGTCGGCGAAAAGATCGCCCGGACCGCCGAGAGCCACCAGATCGTCTGCATCTCGCACCTGCCTCAAATAGCGAGTCGGGGAGACCACCACTATCACGTCGAAAAACACCAGACCGACGGGCGCACCCAGTCGACGGTCCAGCGGCTGGACGACGATGAGCGGGTCGGCGAAGTCGCCCGGATGATCGGCGGTGAGGTCTCGAACAAGACCCGCGATGCCGCACGCGAGATGCTCGAGCGCTGAACGCTCCCGAACGTGACGAAAAAAGCCCCGCCGGCCATCGCGGCCGGCGGGGCTTTGCCGTGTCAGATCGACCGAATCAGCCAATCAGTAGCGGTAGTAGTCCGGCTTGTAGGGACCGTCCTTCGGAAGGCCGAGGTATTCGGCCTGCTCGTCGGTCAGCTCGGTGAGGTTGGCGCCCAGGTGGTCCAGGTGCAGGCGGGCGACCTCTTCGTCCAGCTCCATCGGGAGCATGTGGACGTCCAGGTCGTACTCCTCGATATTGTTGTGGAGTTCCATCTGGGCGAGGACCTGGTTGGTGAACGAAGCGGACATCACGAAGCTGGGGTGCCCCGTGGCGCAGCCCAGGTTCACCAGGCGGCCTTCGGCGAGGACGATGATGCTGTGGCCATCCTCGAAGGTCCACTCGTGGACCTGCGGCTTGATCTGGGTCTTCTCGACCTCGCCGCGCTCACGCATCTCTTCGAGGCCGGCCATCTCGATCTCGGTGTCGAAGTGGCCGATGTTGCAGACGATGGCACCGTCTTTCATCCGACTCATGTGGTCGGCCGTGATGACATCGACGTTGCCGGTGGCGGTGACGTAGATGTCGAAGTTCTGCTCGATCGCCTCTTCGACGGTGATGACCTCGTGGCCGTGCATCGAGGCCTGCAGGGCGCAGATCGGGTCGATCTCGCTGATCGAGACCTTCGCCTTCTGGCCTTCCAGAGACTGGACCGAGCCCTTGCCGACGTCTCCGTAGCCGCACACGAGAGCGCGCTTGCCGGAGATCATGTTGTCGGTGGCGCGGTTCAGCGCATCGATCAACGAGTGTCGGCACCCGTAGATGTTGTCGAACTTCGACTTGGTGACCGAATCGTTGACGTTGATGGCCGGGAACTGAAGCGTGCCTTCTTCGACCCGCTCGTACAGGCGGTGGACGCCGGTGGTCGTCTCTTCGCTGACGCCCTCGATGTTCGGGACGCGGTCCGACCAGTAGTTGCCGTCGATGTCGGCCAGGTCACGCAGAAGGTGGTAGACCGTCTTCAGCTCCGGGTTCGGCGCCTCGGAGGGTTCCGGCCATTCGCCTTCCTGCTCGAATTCGTAGCCGAGGTGAGCCAGCAACGTGGCGTCGCCGCCGTCGTCGAGGATCATCGTCGGATTGCCCTCTTCCGGCCAGTTCATGGCCTGGAAGCAGCACCACCAGTACTCCTCGACACTCTCGCCCTCCCAGGCGTAGACCGGAACGCCCTGCGGGTCGTCCGGGGTGCCGTCGGGTCCGACGGCCACGGCGGCAGCCGCTTCGTCCTGAGTCGAAAAGACATTGCAAGAGGCCCAGCGCACGTCGGCGCCCAGGGCGGTCAGTGTTTCGATGAGCACCGCGGTCTGCACGGTCATGTGCAGCGAACCGCTGATGCGAGCGCCTTCGAGCGGCTTCTCGTCACGGTACTTCTCACGGGTGGCCATCAGGCCGGGCATCTCGCGCTCGGCCAGCTCGATCTGTTTGCGGCCGCGGCGGACCGTCTCTTCATCGAGGTCTTTGACCTTAAAGGGGGCATCGGAGAAGAGTTGAAGCCCCGTGTCCATGAACGTATCAGAAATATCAACGACAGACGTTGTCATCGTCGTCCTCGTTTGGTTCGAAAGTGAAATCGGAGCAAGCGTCTTAAACGCAAGCTGCGGGTTAGATGAGCGAGGCGGCAGATCGACGCGCGCCGACCTCGAATTGGATGTCTCACGCGAGGGCATAGCGATTCTCGCCCGATAGATCAATCCCCACGACGGGCCGACTTTCAAGGGTAGCATCGAGCAGACGCGACGTCCGCGGTCAGTCGCTGCCGAGGAAGTCGACCTCGAAGGACTCGCCGAGCTGTTTGAGCAGGTGTGTGCGGAAGCGTTCTCGGATCTGGACTTCGACCTGGCGGATGCGCTCCTTGGAGACGCCCCAGTCGGCGCCGAGCTCCACCAGAGCCTTGCCGTCTTCGGCGATCATACGTTCGAACCAGATCGCCCGGTCACGCTCTTCGTCGAGCTGCTCGCCGAAGGACTTGATGGCCTCGCTGAGCCGCCGGGTGGAGTCCAGGTCGATGAAGGCATCCTCGGGGTCGACCCCCTGGGCTTCCATCAGATCCCCGATCGTCGTGTCCTCGTGGCCCGGTGCCGGAGCATCCAGCGAAATCGGCGGCGCGTCGATCTGCGCGGAGACGCGCACGACCTCGTCCTCGTCGACATCCAGGTACTCGGCTACAAGATCGGGCGTCGGGTCGTGGCCCTGCCGAATCAATTCGCGCCGTGCTTTTTTGAGGTTGTAAAAGAGCTTGCGGCCGGCCCGAGAGCTGCCGATCTTGACCGGGTGCGTGTGATTCATCAGGTAATTCAGAATCATCGCCCGGACCCAGTACTGGGCGTAACTCGTGAATTTGACGCCGCGGTACGGGTCGTATCGGGTGATCGCCTCGGACAACCCGACGTTGCCCTCCTGGATCAGTTCCATCAGGTTGGTCCAGTTTCGCTGGTATTCCCGGGCGATCTTGACGACCAGCCGAAGGTTCGTCAGCACCAGCATTCTGCCGGCATTCAAGTCGTTGTTCTCGACGTACTGCTCGGCCAGCTTTTGCTGTTGGTCGGCGGGCAGCGGCTCGATGAAGTTCAGCCGCGCCAGGTATGCTGACAGCGGGTCCGAGTCGGCCGTCAGCTCGAGCTCGGGCCCCTTGCGCAAAAGCGGGAGGCTGAGGTCGCCAAACAGCGCCATCGTGGCCTCGACACCCGGTTCTTTGTGGCTGATCTGCTCTGCTTGTGCATTCATACGGCCAGGTTCCGTCGTCGAAGGTATTTTGAGGTCCTCTGCCGGCACGGTACCACGGTATCGGCGCCGGAGACATTGATACAGGAACAGAGAACGTCCCCAGAAACAGGATTGTTCCTCTCTCAGTTGAGGTAGCCTTCCAGCGACACCGCGATGGTGAAGCGACTCGTGTCGGTGACGTCCATGCGGCCGCCGACATCGACGCCGAACTTCGAGTGCTTGAAGCCGAGTCCCAGCGACACGTTGTGGGCCTCGGTCAGGGTGCGGTGCTCGTAGCCGGCTCGGATCGGGACGGGCCCGGCCAGCACCTCGCCGCCGAACTGATACTCCATGTTTACCGTATCGGGCTCGGAGGTGAAGTCGGCCTCGACGTCACCGCTGATCATGAAGTTGGTGGCATCGCCGTACGAGATCCCGCCCGCCAGCATCTGCGGGGCGATCCCGCCGCAACGCTGTGGGTTGTCGCAGACATCGATCATGTTTTTGCCCGACACGCCGATTCGAAAGTTGTCGACTGGTTCGACGATGATCCCGGCATCGAGGGTAAAGTGGTTGACAACCTGGGTATTGCCGGAATCGAGGACCAAATATCGGCCGCCCAATCCAAAGGAGATCTTGTTTTTGAGGATGGGTACGGCCAGCCCCAGGCGAATGTCGTGGCCCTGGGGGTCGGCATCCTCAAGGCCGAAGATATAGCTGTAGCCGGCGCCGGCAGCCACGTTTGGATTGGTCTTACTGTCGACGACCGAGGCGTTGATGATGTGGCCGGTGGGCGTGAACTCGTAGTTGGCCGCCAGTCCGTACATTTTCGCCAGCGCGATGCCCGATGGGTTGTGGTACAGCCCCACCGGACCGGTGCCCACCGAGGTAAAGGCGCCACCCAGGCCAGTCGGGCGCGACCCCTCGATGAAGTCGGCGGGATCCTGGTTGGTGGGATCCTGGGCGGATGCCGTCGATGCGGCCCCTATCACGAGAGCGACGACGGCGAGCACGGCGATGCGTTTGAAGTCCACGATGAGATCGACCTCCAGTCGGGTAGTGTGCGTCGGGGGACCCCGCGTGGCAGGGTCCTACAGCGAGTCCTCGTTCGGTGCAAACTTCGCGATCACGTCGGGCATCGATCCGGTCAAGATCGCCTCCGAGACGGCCCGGGCGGTGACCGGGGTCATCAGGATGCCGTTTCGCCCGTGGCCGGTGGCGATCCATAGCCCGTCGATCGAGTCGACGGGTCCTAACACCGGTCTATTGTCGAGTGTCACGGGCCGAAACCCGGTCCATGTGCGCAGAAGGTGCTCGTCGTAGATGCCCGGCACGGCGCGCCATGCCCCCCGAAGCAGCTCGTAGATGCCGCCGGCCGTCGGCGTGGTATCGAAGCCGCGCTCTTCGCTGGTGGCTCCGACGACGATGCGCCCGTCGCTCTTGGGCGCCAAGTACACGTTTGGCCGGGTCTGCTGCGGCACCCGAACCACGTGGTCGACCACCGAGGGATCGCCGCGGTCACATTCGAGCATCTCGCCGCGCACCGGTCGGACGTGGGGCAACACGCCGTCGGGGAGACCCTCGATGTCCGGAGTCCACGCCCCGGCGGCGACAACCACCTTCGATGCGGTCATCCGCTCCCCGCCGGCCAGTTCGACGCCTTCGACGCTGTCGTATTCAGTCTCGACCCGCTCGACTTCGGCCTCTTCGACCAACGTGCCGCCGGCTCGCTCAAACGCCTGCGCCATCGCGTCGACGAGCCGTCCCGGGTCGACCTGATGGTCGCCCGGACAAAAGAGTCCACCGCGGATGTTCGGCGACAGACCGGGCTCGCGCTCGCGGGCCTCATCGGGCGTCATGCCGTGAGCCTCGAGCCCGAGTTCATCGTGGTAGCGGTGGATGCGATCCAGGGCCTCGGCCTCGTCGCGGTCGATGGCCACGATGATGGTGCCGGTGGTCTGGTAGTCGACGTCGACGCCGCTCGCTTCTTCGAGCTCCGCGACAAAATCCGCGTACATTTCCAGACTGGCCAGCTCCAACTCCAGGCGGTCGTCTTCCTCGAATTCCACCTCGGAGACCGGCGCCAACATCCCAGCGGCTGCGGTGCTCGCGCCCGAACCGACGGTGTCGCGCTCGACGATGGCGACGTCCATGCCTCGCTCGGCGAGTTGCCATCCGATGCCCAGGCCGGCGACGCCGGCTCCGATGATGATCGTCTCGTGGTCCATTGGGAGTCAGACCGGGAGGAGTCCAGGAAAGAAGTAGGTCGTCGCGGCTGCGATCAGCGCACACAACCCCGCCACCATCACCAATCGCGCCACCACCGACAGAAAGCAGCCGGCGACCTTCGACAGCAGGCCCGCGCTCAGCAGCGCGGCGGCCAGAAGGACGAGTTCGATTGGACTCAAGGGGATTGGCATACACAGGCTTGCAGAGGGAACACAGCCGGGCGACCCAGCGTCGCCTGGAACAATGTAGCCCTGACCCCGGTCTATTTCCAGAAATCTCAATGAAAGTCGTGGCTGCCGCCGTGTTCTGGCTGGACAGTCATGTCGGGCCGCCACAGCGACTCGACGATCAGGTGGGTGATGCCGCGCGCCTGGTCGCCCTCGCCGGTCTGGATCTCGCCGGTGACGCCCAGGAAGTGCTGGGTCTTTGCGATCGTCTCGTAGCGGGCGTAGACGTCGGGCCACAGCACCAGATTGGCAAATCCGGTCTCGTCCTCCAGCGTCATGAAGACGACGCCCGAGCCCGTGGAGGGGCGCTGCCGGCAGATGACCAGCCCGGCGTAGTGCATGCGAATGCCGTCCTGGGCCGAGGCGACCTCCTCGGCGGTCGGCAGGCCCATCTGGTCGAGTCGCTCACGTAACGGCTCCAACGGGTGGCCGCGCGGGCTGTGCTGGGTGGTTCGGTAGTCCCAGTTAATGACCTCGAAGTCGCGCAGGCCCCTGAGCGCCGGGCGCTTTTCGTCGACGACATCGCGAAGCTCGAGCGGCAATTCCGGGGTGCGCACCAGCCCGCGGCCCAGCCAGATCGCCTCGCGGCGTGTCAGCTCGAAGCCATCGAAGGCGCCGGCCTCTGCCAGGGTGTCGACGTCGCCCTCTCCCAATCCAGTGCGGCGCAGAAAGTCCTCCAGCCCTTTGAAGGGGCGACGTTTGCGAGCCTCCTCAACGCGCTCCCAGGCATCCTCGCGCAATCCCTTCACGAATCTGGCGCCCATGCGCAGCGCGGGCATCTCGGCCCCGTCGACCGGCTCCATGGTGCAATCCCAGCGGCTCTCGGTGACGTCGACCGGGCGGACCTCCACGTCGTGGCGGCGGGCATCCTCGACGATGGTCGCCGGCGAGTAAAAGCCCATGGGCTGGGAGTTCAGGAGCCCGCAGGCAAAGACCGCCGGGTAGTGGCATTTGATGTACGAGGTGGCGTAGCTGATCAGCGCAAAGCTGGCGGCGTGGCTTTCGGGAAACCCGTAGGAGCCGAAGCCGCGGATCTGCTCGAAGACGCGCTCGGCGTACTGCTGCTCGATCCCCTTCTCCAACATCCGCTCGATCATCTGCTCGCGGTGGCGCTCCATACGGCCATCCTCGCGCCAGGCCCCCATGTCGCGGCGCAACTGGTCAGCCTCGCCGGGGGTGTAGTCGGCGGCGACGACGGCGAGTTTCATGACCTGTTCCTGAAACAGCGGGACGCCCAGGGTCTTCTTGAGCACCGGCTCCAGCGACGGGTGCGGATAGGTGACCGGCTCCTCCCCGGCGCGGCGCTTTAGATACGGGTGGACCATCTCCCCCGTAATAGGTCCAGGGCGCACGATGCTGACCTCGACGACCAGGTCGTAGTAGTGACGCGGCTTGAGCCGAGGCAGCATCGACATCTGGGCGCGACTCTCGATCTGGAAGACACCGACGGTGTCGGCCTCGCAGATCATGTCGTAGGTCGCCTCGTCGTCGGCCGGGATGGTGTCCATCGACAGCGACCGGCCGTAGTGCTCGTCGATGAGGTCGAAGCAGCGGTGCAACTGACTGAGCGCCCCCAGCCCCAGCAGGTCGACCTTGAAGAGGTTCATCTCCTCGACGTCGTATTTGTCCCACTGGATGACCGTGCGGTCCTCCATGCTGCCGTTTTCGATGGGGACGATCTCGCAGACCGGCTCGGCCCCCAGCACGAATCCGCCGGGATGGATCGACAGGTGGCGCGGAAACTCCAGGATCTGGCCGGTGAAGTAGAGCAACTGACGATGGGCGTCGGCCTGGGGATCCAGCCCCGCTTTTTCCAGAAGCTCGGTGCCCGGGCCATCCTCGTAGCTTGAGCGGCCGACCATCTTGGCCATGCGGTCCAGCGAGGTGGCCGGGATGTCCAGCGCCTTGCCGATGTCGCGGATCGCCGACTTGGGCCGATACCGAATGACGTTGGCGACCATGGCGGCGCGCTCGCGACCGTAGGATTCGTAGACCCACTGGATGACCTCCTCGCGGCGGTCGTGCTCGATGTCCAGGTCGATGTCGGGCGGTTCGTTGCGCTCCTCGGAGATAAACCGCTCGAACAGAAGGTCCATGCGCACGGGATCGACAGCGGTGATCCCCAGACAGTAGCAGACCGCCGAATTGGCGGCCGACCCGCGGCCCTGACACAGAATGTCGTGGGCGTCGCAGTAGTCGACGATCTCTTTCATGCCCAGGAAGTAGCCGCAGTATTCGAGCCGCTCGATCAGCTCGAGTTCGTCTTCGAGCTGCCGGCGCACATCGTCCGGGATGCCTCCGTCGTAGCGCTCCCGGGCGCCCTGAAGCGTCAGCGCGCGAAGCCGGTCGGCCGAGGTCTCGCCGTCGTCGAGGTCCTGGGAGGGGTAGCGGTAGTGGATGTCGCCGAGCTCAAAGCTGCATCTACCGGCAACCTCCTGGGTACGCTCCACCGCCAGCGGTAGGTCGCTGTACAGATCGGCAAAGGCGTCGGCGGCCTTCAGGTCGTGTTCGGCATTGGGATGGGTGAATTCGCTGGCCTCATGGATGGTGACCCCGTGATCGATGCAGGTCAGCAGATCCTGCAGCGGCCGGCGCGTCTGGCTGTGGTAGAGAACCTCCGGGGCGGCCACGAGCGGCAACTGACGATCCCGCGCTCGATGGCGCACCCGGGATTCGCGCTCCAGATCCTCGGGCGTACGATGCCGGCTGACCATCGCGTAGAGCCGGTCGCCGAAGGCGTCGGACAGCCGCTCGGCCACCGACGCAAAGCCCGGCCCCGGCCGGCGCGCATCGTCCTCATCTTCGGCTCGGCCGATGAGACTCCCCGGCCCGCCCCACAGGCCGATCAAACCCGCGGCGTGTTCGCAGACCTCTCCCCAGGTGACTCGGGAGCTCCCCTTCTCCAGGCGGCGCTGCCCCACGGTCAAAAGCCGACACAGATTCGCCCACCCGTCGCGGTGCATTGCGTACAGATTGATGGTGGTCGCGCGCTCCAGTGTCTGACCGACGGTGACCTGAGCGCCCAGGATCAGATCGACGTCCAGCTCCTTCGCCTCTTTGCCCGCCTGGACCACGCCGTAGACGCCGTCGCGGTCGCACAGACCCATCGCCTCGAGTCCCAGCTCATCGCAGGCGGCCACAAGTTCGCCGGGATGGCTGGCCCCCTCCAAGAACGAGAAGTTCGATTTGCAGAAAAGCGGCACGTAGGTGTCCATGGCATCACTCCACGCGGCCGTGCAAAAACCACCGCTGGCGGCGGTAGTCGTAGAAGGCCCAGACCAGCTCCCCCTGATCGCGCTCGACGAAGACGTAGTCGCGGCGCACGCGCTGGGCCCACCAGCCCCCGGAGACCACGAAGGGGCCGTTGAGGATGGTGCTGCCGCGCTGCGGACCCGAGCCGCCCGCCTCCGGTGGCCCCTGGGCACTCAGGGACCTCGGGTGTTCGAAGATCCGGCGCACCAGGGCCGGCGGGCCGGCCGACGCGCTTTTGTCTGGCGGATCCGGGCGGACGACCCGCCCCATCGGCTGCCACTCGTAGGTCGCCTCGGGCAGGTGCCCGGCGGTGGGGACGGCCCGAACGACGGCCTCGGGGCCAAACTCCGCGCGCAGCCGCTCCAGCGCCCGGTTTGCATCGGCCAAGTCCCGGCTGGGCGACTCGCCAAAGAGCTGTATCTGCCCGGCGCGGTGGCGGGCGGTCTGCACCCTGAGTTCCACGGCGCTGATGCCGGCGCCCAGATCCCGATCCTCGAGCCGCAGCCGGATCAGCTCGATCAGCCGGCCCACATCGACGGTGGGCGTGGCCGGCTGGATCGCCATCTCGTCGAGGCGATCCGGCTCGTCGGATTCGACCTGATGGTCGGGCCCGTGCAGGGCGACATCGATGCGGGCGATGCGCGTCTCGCGGTCGGCCAGCTCGGCGAGTATGGGGTTGAGGGCCCGTTTGATGGCGAAGACGAGTCGCGAGGTCACCGTGGCCGGCTCCTCGAGCTCGATGCGCCGTTCGATGGGCCCCTCGTCTGGCGAGCCCTGCAGGGGCATCTGCAGATCACCGCGGGCCCGTCGATGCAACTCCAACACCTTGGACCCAAAACGGCGCCGCAGACCGCCGGGCGGCAGTTCCAGAAACTCGCCGAGCCGCTCGACGCCGAGCTTCTCCAGATCGCGGCATACCGACGTGGAGAGATTCAACCTGTGGAGCGGTACCCTTCGGGCGGTCTCCCGCTCGTCGCCAGGGCTCTCAAAGACGGTCTGCCCGCGGCTGGCCCGCGCCGCCGCCCAGGTGCCAAACCGGGTAAATCCGACGACGACCGACACATAGAAGGATTCTTTTTCCAAAAGTGCGTCGGCCAGACCCTCTGCCCACGCCTGCATCGAGTCGTGGAGCTTCTGCATGCCGGCGGCGTCGAGCCAGAAGATGCCCGTGCGCTCGTCGGCCGGCTCCACAAAGGGCGACCAATCCCGCAGCACCTCCTCGAGATGGTCGGTCGCCTGGGCGACCTCCTCGTCTTTGACCGTGCCCGCCCGAAGCGACCGACACAGCGAAACGGCCTCGGCGTAGCGCATGCCCGGGCGCACCTGCTGGCGCCGCGCGATTTTATTGGCCCACTCGATGGTGCCGTTGGGCTCGTCGCGGTCGACCACCGCCATCGGCTCGTCCTTCCAGTCGGGATGGCGATGCCACAGAAGCTGCAGCGGCAGCGCCACCACATCGACGCAGGCAATCCGGCCATGGTTTGCGCCCCCCTGACTGGACGCGTCTGAAGTCACGATTCTGAATCTCTCCTGTCTGTGTCGTTGCCCAATCTGTCTCGTCAGCGAAGCCCCGGCGGCCCCTGGCAGACGACATCGGCCCGCCATCCCGGCCCCCAGCGCTTGTCGCCCAGCGACTCGATCCCGCACTCGAACCGATCGTCCTCGAGCCGGCGCCGGCGCGTCTGCCCGCGAAACGAGACCATCGCCCCCAGAGACGGCTGATCGGCGGACTTGCGGGTCACAAACACGACGCCGGCATCCTCGCGCTCGGCGTGATTCAAGAGCCGCTTCTGCAGAGGATCCGGCGGCGAGTCCCCGCCCTGTCCCAGATCGACGACCACCAGGCCGAACCCGCCGCTTCGGACCAGCCGGTCGGCGGCGCGGCCGGCATCCTTGACCGACTCCAGCCGCACCACCGGCAACGCCTCCAGATCGATACCGTTTCGCTGCACGTCGGGCGGATAAAACGCCTGCTGGCGACAGGAGATCCATGCCACCGGCTCGCCGTCGCGCTGACACCGGCGCACCAGCTCGAAGGCCATCGTCAGCGACGCCGCATCGGCCTCACCGGAGATCTCTGCCAGCCGCCCCGAGACGATCTCGGGCGACCAACGCTTCGTCTGCGCGTCCCCCGATCGTTCCAGGGCTGACGCCCGGACGACCCCCTCGATGTCCAAGGGTGAACTCGACATGTCGAACCGCCTCCTGCACGATGGTGGGCTGGATGCTGAACAAATATGCAGGTGGCAGTGTACTGTACGGATGTTCAGTTGTCAAAATTGGAAGGTAAAAATCGGGGTCACGTGCTCGGCTTGATTTTCGTGCTCGGGACACCCCCGGGCTCCCTTTCGGTCGCATCGGGGTGAGGAGTGCGCGCCGAGGGCGCGCGGCGACCGCCGATCTCCGTGCTTGCGGCACTTTCAACGCAGCAATCGATCTCCGTGCTTACAGGGATTTTCAAGCACGAGCTCAGTAGGCTGATACGCTGCGTGCTTGCGGAGATCGTGGATCGCTGTGTCGTGCCTGCGGGATACTCGGGTAGCTGGAGATGCCCGTGTGGGCTTTCGCGGGCATGCGTCGATGGACGCCCCGGCCTCGCGCCGCGCAGGGCGCGGCGCATCGAACCGAGGGTATGCTGCGGCTGTCGCGCCAGAGTCGCTCGGCCGCGGAATCGGAAACGGAGATTCAATGTCGGAGGTATCCGACAAATCGCGGTGCGCGGTGGGGCGCTCGGCTGCGGAATCGGAAACGGAGGACGGGGGCCGGAGATATCGGACGGGTCGCGGGCCGCGTGGAGGCGCTCGGCCGCGGAATCGGAAACGGAGGCTCACGGTTGGATGTCTCGGACGGATCGCCCTACGCGGTAGGGGCATCCCGACACGCAGCTTCCTACCGGCGCTCTCGGCCCCGCTTCCACTCTTCGTATTCGGCGCGGACGGCTCTTCGACGGTGGATCTGTTCCTGTCTACGAACGTAGTTTGTGATTTCCGGAAGGAGTCTCGGCGAGACCGTGAACGCGCCGTATCCCTGGCCCCATCGGAAGTTGCCAAACCCGTCGAATTTGGACTTGAGGGCTCCTGTGGCCTGGCTCTTTACCTTCGACATATAGGAGGCCACATCGACCGTCGCCGGGAGACTGCAGACCACGTGAACATGGTCTCGCCAACCGTTGACCTTAACAGGCTTCCCATCGACCCTCTTGGTGATCCCCCCGATCACGGAATTTAGAAACTCGAAGTGCTCGGCTTCCAGCACCGGCTGTCGGCGATGCGTCGCGAACACAATGTGATAGTTCAGCCTTGTGAATGACATCGTTTCCCCCTTGAAATTGCGATTGTGAATCGACCATCTCGCCGCCCTCTTCCGTGAGCGCGACACCGAGCCTCCGTTGCCCACCTCGCGAGCACGACACCGAGCCTCCGTCGCCCACCTCGCGAGCACGACACCGAGCCTCCGTTGCCTATTCCGCGAGGGCGCCGTCTGCCCTCGCAGAGTACCCTCGGTTCGATCTGACGCGCCCTGGATTCAGGGCGCGGAAGGAGGCCGGGGAGCACTCACCCGACACACCTCATAAAACAACGCCAACCGCGACCGGCCCTCCGGCGGCGACCACGATTCCAGAGCGGCACGGGCCATGCGTGTGCCGTGGAGGCTGAGCTCCACGAGGGCGAGTTCGCGCTGACCGGGGCGACGCGGCCGGGAACGCAGCGCTCGCAGGCAGACCCCGACCGAGCGCGGCCGATCGATGCGCCCGGCGAACCAGTCGTAGCGTTCGAGCTGAGCGTGGAGGCGCTCCACATATCGGCGGTTCGAGGCGTCCGAGGCGCTCGGCCCCGGCTCGACGACCTCGAGTGTGCCGTTGACTCGCCCCCTCCAAGGCCCGACTCCCGTCAGCGTTTCATCGTGCGATTTCTGCATGTCGTCTCCTGAACTGAAACCAACGTCCCCACGCCAAACCCCGCTCCCATTACCTGTTTTCGCCCGATCAGGCGGATCTGTTGCGCAGAAGAATGGACCGCAGTCTTGAAGCCCGGCTCCACGAAGGCGATCCTCGTGATTACGTTGTCCACAGCCCCGTTCGTTGCGCCCACCCCGAGATTCCCATGCGTAGATTGCCCCTGTTCGTCATCGGCCTATTCAGTGCGGGACTCCTCTGTGTCGGCCCCCTCATCGGCTGCGACACCCCCAGCGAACGTCCCGACGACGATGTCGGCAACTCGGATGTAGAGAATCCGCACCTGGAGAAGTATCCCAACCTCAAAAAGATCGACCTGCCCGAGGGCTTCCAGATCCGGATGTACGCCGACGACGTGCCGAATGCCCGGTCGCTGGAGCTGACACCGAACGGGACGTTGTTTGTGGGGAATCGAGCCGGCGACAAGGTCTTCGCCGTGCTCGATACCGACGACGACTACGAGGCCGACGAGGTCAACACGATTACCAGCGGCAAACGGATGCCCAACGGCGTGGCCTTTCGCAACGGGGACTTGTATGTGGCCGAGGTCAGCCGGGTGCTGAAGTTCCCGGACATCGAGTCGAATCTGGACGATCCGCCCGAGCCGGAGGTCATCAACGATAACTTTCCCTCAGATGGGCATCACGGATGGAAGTACATCGCCTTTGGGCCCGACGGGAAGTTGTACGTGCCCGTGGGCGCGCCGTGTAATATCTGCGAGCGCGACCAGCAGGTGTACTCGAATCTGCAGCGCATGGACCCCGACGGCTCCAATAAAGAGGTCTATGCGACGGGCATTCGAAACACGGTGGGATTCGACTGGCACCCAGAGACTGGCGAACTCTATTTCACGGACAACGGGGCCGACAATCTGGGCGACAACCGGCCGCCCGACGAACTCAATTACGCGCCCGAGCCGGGCATGGACTTCGGGTATCCGTACTGCCACGGCGGTGACATGCCCGACCCGGACTTGGGCGACGAGGCCGACTGTTCGGAGTTTACGCCGCCGATCCAGAAGCTGGGGCCGCATGTGGCGGCGCTGGGGATGGAGTTTTACGACGGCGAGATGTTCCCGGAGGAGTACCACAATCAGGCGTTCATCGCCGAGCACGGCTCCTGGAACCGCACCAACAAAATCGGCTACCGGGTCTCGCTGGTGACCTTCGACGAGGAGGGCAACGCCACCGACTACCGGCCCTTCGCCGACGGATGGCTTCAGGGCGAGCAGGACTGGGGCCGACCGGTGGACGTCGAGCTGATGGACGACGGCTCGATGCTCGTCTCGGACGACGCCAACGGCCAGATCTACCGGATCATTTACACCGGTGAGTAGGGTCACTCCCCCTCAAACGGATTCGACCACAGTGGGCCGGAGTAGCTGACGCCCAGCGAGGCGCTCCATCCGCGGGTGACGAACTCGCCCCAGGGAATCCAGGCGGCGGTCGCCTCGAGGGCGACTCGGTCGACGATGTCGATGATGGCGCCGCCGCTGACCTGGACGTAGCTCTTGGTGGGCATCGACGGGCTGGAGGCGAGGTTCTGGATGCCGCCGACGCGGGCTTTCAGGGCCAGGCGTTCGGGCCAGACGTAGGCGCCAAAGCTGCCGGCGTATTCGAGTCCGTCGCCGAAGCCGTCGAGTCGAAACTGCGGGCCGACGGCCACATCGAACCAGCCGGGAAATGGGTGGAGGGAACAGCCGAAGCTCGCCAGCAGGCTCAGGTCGACGCTGCCGTCACCCAGAACCGGCATGTAGCGCTCCCGGCCCGTCGACCCGCTGGAGACTGGACCGTCGTTGGGGTTGGAGCCGACACCTTCGGAGTAGAGCGGTACTTTGACGCCGGCGCGTCCTGCGGCGGCGCATTTGCCGAAGCTGGCGCCCGATTTGACGAACAGGTCCAGATTGCCGGGCCCCGTCTTGATGTATTCAGTTCTGTCGACCTGATTGCGCGCCTGCCGAAACGGGACGCTGAAGCCAAAGGAGAGGTGCGGGACGATCCCGATGTCGGAGTACAGACGGACATCCCAGTGCGAGTACTCGTAGCGCGGATCTTCATCGAGGTTGCCCTCGAGGTCGTAGACGCCGTTGGCGGCGAAGTAGCCGCCCGAGAGTTTCAGATAGGCCTCGCCGGGCTCCTGGACCCAGGGTCCGGCGGCAGCCGGTTGGGGCAACCCCAGCGCGAACAACGCCAGGGCCGCCCCGAAGACGGTGCAGATTGTCGAACGACGAGCCATGGTCAACCGCCCTCGCCGTCGGCAACCGGGGCGTCTTCCAGACGTGACCACTCGACCCAAGAGCCGTCGTAGTTGGTCGCCTCGTCGTCACCGAGCCATCGAAGGATGGCGTAGACGTACGACGAGCGCGTGCCCGTCTGGCAGTAGGGGACCACGAGTGTCCCTTCGGCGGTCAGACCCAGTGAGTTGAACTCCTGGCGAAGCGCGTCCTTTGACTGCAGGCCGCCGTCCTCGTCGACGAAGAGATCTTTCCAGTAGTAGTAGATCGCCTGCGGGATGTGGCCCTGACGCGGGTCGCCGCGGTCCTCGGTGCCCTCGAATTCGGCACGCCGACGGGTGTCGATGATGATGCCGTCGCGCTCGCCGTTGACGATGGCCAGGACCTCGTCTTTGGTGGCGCGGACCGATTCGCGCCGGGCGACGACGAAGTCGCCTTTCTCGGGTTGGAGGTCCTCGGTCGAGGGCTCGAAGTCGAGCTGGGCCTTCAGTTCGCCGTAGCCTTGTCCGTACAGCCGCACGCCGCCGTGGCCCAGGTATTCCAGGGTCCAGAAGAGACGGCCGGCGCCCTTGTCGACAGGATTGCCGTAGATGACGACGGGTCGATCCCGGTCGACACCCAGGCGTCGGGTGATCGACTGGAGCTCGACGACGTCGTTCAGCAGGATGCCGTTGTCGTCCTTGTAGGCGCTGCCGCCTGGGGCGTGGACCGCGCCGGGGACGTGGCCGGCCAGGTAGTCCTCCTCGGCGCGTGTGTCGATGATGGTAGCTCCTTCGGCTCGCAGTTCGCCGAAGCGTTGGGCGTCGACGACGACTTCGGAGTTCAGCGGCTGGGGCTCGGCGTTGCGTTCACTGGCCGGGCGAGGATCGTTTTCGATGACGGTCTCTCCACAGCCAATTCCCGCCGCCGCGACGAGGGTCGATAGGATGAACAAGGCGAATACGGACAATACTGAACGCTGCATAATTTTCTCCTGGTAGCGTCTCCTGCGGGTGAAATGAGCCTGCCCCACAAGAAAAACATATAAAGCATACCTGTCAAGTAGGCTTTATATCCTTTTGCCAGAAAAGCGACGAAAATCCGGCCCCGAAAGTCCGAAATTTTTGCAGTTTTTGCCCCTAGGAGGCTCCCTTGGAGATTCCACCTTGACAGATCGGCCGAATTGAAACTACATGCTGGGGCAGTGTTCGCGTCCCGAGCAAGCTCGTCACACATCCGCTTTCAGACTTATGTCTTCGAGCGGGTCGGACTGCTCAAGTACAGTGACGCGCGTTCGAGTATTGGTTTCGAAATGTGTCCACGGAACTCCAGGAGGAGTACAATGGCTGACGACGACAACGCCTTCAACAAGAAGCTGAACGTCTCCAACGACCTGCAAAAAGTGGTCGGCGAATCGAAGATGAGCCGCCCGCAGGTCACCAAGAAGGTCTGGGAGTACATCAAGGACAACGACCTTCAGAATCCGGACGACAAGCGCAACATCATGGCCGACAACACCCTGAAGCCGATCTTCGGCAAGGACGAGGTCACGATGTTCGAGATGACCAGCCTGATTTCGAAGCACCTGACCGACCCGGACGCCTGAGTTCGGTTCGATCGATCTCTACGCACGAACGCCGTCCTCCGGGGCCCCGGAGGGCGGCGTTCGTGTCTCAGCACCTAAAGACCGCATGCGACGATGAGTCTCTTCGACGACATTCGAGACGCCACGGCGCGCGTGTCCGACGCGGCCGACGACGTCCACATCGACGACGACGCCCTGGGCGACTACGCCGACACTCTGATCGAGGAGCACGCCGACGGAGACCCCGAGGCCTGGCCGGCCCCTCGGCTCGACCCCGACCATCATCTGCTCGATGCCGGGGACCGGACGGTGGCGTACCTGGTGCTACTGGAGACGATCAATTTCGGCTCCGGCTACTTTCCCTGGGTGCAGCCGCGCGACGGGTTGACCGGCTACTCGATGGTGGCAGACGCGCTGCGCGAGTACATCGAGACCCACGGCGTGCCCGACCCGGCCGACCTCGCGGAGCTCGACACCGACTCGGTGGCCCGGGTCTTCGACCAGGAGATCGAGCATGACAGCCGGCGTAAACTGATGACGTCGTTTGCGACGGCCTGGCGAGAGCTTGGCGAACATCTGGTCGACGAGTGGGACGGCTCGTATGTGGCGCTCGTCGAGGCCGCCGACGGATCGGCCGAGACCTTCGTCGACCTGCTGGGCGACATGTCGCTGTTTCGCGATGTCGTGATGTACCGAAACATCGAGGTCCCCTTCTACAAGCGCGCCCAACTGGCCGCTTCGGATTTTTATGCCGCCTTCGACGGCCAGGGTCCCGGCGGGTTCGATGACATCGACGAGCTGACCGCCTTCGCCGACAACCGCCTGCCCCATGTACTGCGCATGGACGGGATTCTCGACTACAGCGAGCCGTTGGCCGACCACGTCGACGGCCGCAAGTTCGTGCGGGCTGGCACGGCCCGCGAGATCGAGATCCGGGCCTCGACGATCCAGGCCGTCGAGGCGCTGGTCGACGCCCTGCGAGACCGGGGTGCCGACGTCTCGCCGCGAGAAGTCGACAACGTGTTGTGGCATCGCGGCCAGCAGGATCGCTACCGCGTACGCCCCGCCCACCTCACCCAGACCGTCTTTTACTGACGAACATGGACGACTTGTCTTCGGCTCGGGCGCGACTGGCGGCCATCATCCTGATGGGCGCCGGCCTTCTGGTGGCGATGCCCCATATGGCGCTCTCTGCCGATCCGGGATCGAGCGAGTCGGCCTCGAAGATCGATTCGGTCCTGCGTACGAGCCTGTGCAGTGAGCGAACGCCCTGTGAGCTGGGTCTTCGGCGCCGGGCCGGCCGCGACGACGGTGGCGACCCGGCCCGGCGGCAGGTGATCCAACAGATCCGCCTGGCCGACGCATGGGATGTGCGACACCGCCAGTATGGAGAGTGCATTCCCCACGAGTGGTGGCTGGTGGAGGTCAGCGGCCTCGGTGGCCGGACATCTCCGCAGGTCGTCGATCGCCGCAAGCTCGTCGACCTCTGCGTGGGAGATGGCTCGGCGGATGGCGTGACGGCGGACTCGGTGGTGGTGCAGCCGGATCGATTCATTCAGACGAGCGCCGGCGGCTCCGCATGGAAGTGGGAGACCCGCCGCATCGTTGAGCTTCGGCCGACCCGACTTCTTCGCACCGAGCATCATACCCACTGGACGCTCGGCCCCAATCAAAGCCGGCGCAGGGTCGACTGGCAGCACCTGGCGTCGCGCACGGACTGGTTTGCGCCCGTCTGCACCGACGAGACCGCGAGCGCCGACGAGGCGCCATCCATCGGGGAATGGTACTCGTTCGAAGCGATCCCTCGCATCTCGGATGCGCCGAAGACCGCGCTCGGCTCCTGCGCGGCGGTCGTCGACAGCGCCGAGGACTCCGACGCAGTCGGCACCTCGCAAGACTACGGCACGGGCTACGTGGTCGACGGATCGCCTGCGAAGTCCGATGCCGGCGAGACCGACGCCACGTTTCGAGCTCTCTTTACGTCGGAAAACACCCTTCTAGTTGATCTGAAGGATGACGACTGGCAGCCCTCGGAGGAGGGGCGCATTCCCGGCCGGGATTCGGACCATCTGCAACTTGTCGACGGGCGCCGATATCACCACATGGACCGATGCGTGCCGCCGGCTAGACAGAACACCGCCTGGCGCGTGCGTCGCGTCGGACTAAACGGCTCCGTAGACGGGAAACAGGCGCCGGAGCCCGGCGACGCCGGCGTCGTAGAGGCCGATGCCGGCGATGCTTCGTCGGCGCCGGAAGCGGTGCGCGTCGAGACGTCACGCCACTCCGATCCCGAGTCGCCGGCCGGCATCGAGCGGATCCGCTTTGAGATCACCTTTCCGGAGCCGCCCCGCGCTTTCACGCTGGTGTACCACGACGCCGACGATGGCGAGTCGGTCCGGCGCATTGCCACCAGCCGGCTCGTGGAGGGTCAGCCGGCGTCGCTGGGCCGCATTCAGCCGCTCGATAAGCGGCGAGGACGATGTCGGGTCCGCGAGGGGCGCCTCGATTTCGTACCTTCGGAGACGACGCCGACCGTCCCGACCGATTGAGCTGTCAGATCGCCGTCAGCGGATGACCAGCACGGGACAATCGACCTCTTCGAGTACGTCCTGAACGGTGTTGTGTTCGAGCAGCCGCGATCCAGACGCGGTGATGACGATGTCGCCGTGCATCCCATCGACCATGCGTCCCAGCCAGCGGGTCTCCCGCGGCGACACCCGACGAAAATGGGTGTCGACACCCGCCGGTGCCAGCTTCTGGCGCGCCTTCTCCTGCATCTCGTCGGCTTCGTCGCGCGACTCGGTCTGCAGGAGGACGGTCATCATGGCGTTTGGCCCCGACATCAGGCCGGCGCCCGCCTCCAGGACCTTCATACTCTGTTCGGTGCCGTCGAAGACGGCGATGACCGACTGAATCGGGCGAACGCCCTTTTGCAAATACAGAACCGACGGCTGCAGGGCGTCGGCCGCGCCGCGTGCACTCGCTTCGAGCCGCATGTGCGAGCGGACCGAACGCCCCTGGCTTTCGACGACAGCCAGATCGGTGGTCCCGGCGGCTTCGTTGAGCATCTCGCGCATTTTGCCGCGCTTGACCTGAAACTCGTATTCGACCTGCATACGCTGGCTGAGCATCTGCAGGATCTGGTGGACGCGCGTGGCGTGCGCCTGCAGCTCGCGCTGGATGGATCCGCGGCGAATCTCGCTGCTTCCAAACCCCTGGGGAAGACTGATGCGTCGTGACGACGACAGCCCCTCGAGCTTCAGCAGATTCGGGTCCTCGACGAAGATCCCCTGGATGCCCACATGCAGGTGCGAGGCCAGTTGAGCGGCGGCCTCCAGCGCCCGGGTGCACTCGGCCGAGGTGTCGACCGCCACGAGCACGCGGGTGATCTGCAGACTCGTCGGCTCCTGGGCTGGCTCTGTGTCCGGCTCGTCGGACTCGCTGGTCTTGTCGGGTTCGTCAGTCATTGCTGGCAAACTCCTTTGCGCGCTGGGCCAGCTCGTCGAGTCGAGCTTCGACCATTCCGTTGAAAGTCCCCTCGGGATAGTGGCCGTCGTCGTCGGGCTCACCGGCGGTCCGGCCGGTCAGAACTTCGATCCCCTCGTCGAGGGTTTCGACGCCCCAGACGTTGAAGTCCCCGGCTTCGACGGCCTCGAGCACCGGAGTCTCGAGCATCAGGTTGTCGAGGTTTGCCTGGGGAATAACGACGCCCTGGTCGCCGGTCAGGCCCTTGCGCTTGCAGGTCTCGAAGAACCCCTCGATCTTGTGGTTGACCCCGCCGATCGGCTGGACTTGACCGTGCTGGTTGAGCGAGCCGGTGACCGCCACATTCTGGCGGATCGGCACCTCGGCCAGCTCCGACAGAAGGGCCACGGTCTCGGCCAGCGTCGCGCTGTCGCCGTCGACCCCGCCGTAAGATTGCTCGAAGACGAGGCTCGCCGACAACGAAAGCGGCCGCTCGCGGGCGTAACGCGCCCCGAGAAGTCCCTGAAGAATCAACACGCCCTTCGAGTGCAGCGGCCCGCCCAGATCGACCTCGCGCTCGATGTCGACCACCTCGCCATCACCCAACCGGGCGCGTGCGGTGATCCGGCTCGGCTTGCCGAAGGCGTAGTCATCGAGCTTGAGCACCGACAGGCCATTGATCTGTCCAACCTCTTCGCCGGCGGTGTCGATCAGGATCGTCTCGCGTTCGATCTGCTCCTGCATGCGGTCCTGGATGCGGGACTTTCGGCGCCTCTGAGCCTTAAGCGCCTGGTCGACGTCGGCGGCGGTCACGCAATCGCGGTCCTCGCGGCCGGCCCAGTAGTCGGCTTCGCGCAGCAGATCTTTGACCGATTCGCTCTCGGTCGAGACCTTCTCCTGGTCGCCGGCCAGACGAACCGCGCGTTCGACCACGCGACCGATACCCGAGGCATCGAAGGGGCGCAGCTCGTCGGCGTCGATATATGAGGAGAGCAGACTCGGATAGGCCTCCAGATTCGACGGATCGCGGTCCATCGACTCCTCGAAGTCGACGGCGACCTTGTAGAGCTCCGAGAACTCCGGATCCAGTTGGCTGAGCAGGTAGTAGAGTCGGCGTTCCCCGATGAGGACGATCTTGACGTCCAGCGGGATCGGCTCCGGTTCGACCGATACGGTGCGCGCGAGCCCCAGAATCTGGCGGGTCGACTCGATGCGGACTTCGTCGCTGAAGAGCGCACGTTTGAGCTGCTCCCAGGACAACTGGTTCATCAGCACCTTGCGGGCATCCAGTACCAGGTACCCGCCGTTGGCGCGGTGGAGCGCCCCCTCTTTGATGAGATTGAAGTCGGTCATCAGGGCGCCGAACTGCGCCATGTACTCGACGCTTCCGACCAGGTTCTCCAGCGTGGGATGGTCCTCGTAGACGACGGGCGCGCCGTCGGTATCGTCGTTATTGACCAGCACGTTGACCCGGTAGCGCCGGAACAACATGCCGTCGGGGCCGGCATCCATCGAGGCCGGCATCTGACCGCCGCCGCCCTGCTGCTGTTGCTGCATCTGCTGCATCTGTTTGGCCATCTGCGGATTCTGCTCCATCCGCGCGGCCTGGAGGATGTCGCCGGCCTTGTCGATGACGTCTTCCTCGACCCGATCAAGGTAGTCGACGGCATCTTCCTGCTCGGAGTACCGGCTGCGCAGCTCGTCGAACAGGTCCGAGACGGCGAACTCGGCGACGTCGCGGTTGAGTTCCTCGATCCGGTTTCGCCGCTCCCGCTCCCATTTGGGCACGTTGCGCAGAGCATCCTGGAACTTGTCCTGGAGCTGCTCGATCTTTTCTTCGACCTCTTTGCGCTCCTCTTCGGGCAGCTCGTCGAATTCATCGGGCGGAATGACTTCGCCGTCGCGCACGGGAGCCAGGGCGATCCCGGCGGGGGTGCGGATGACGGTGATGTCTTCGCCTTCGGCCTCCTCTTTGAGCTGCTCGAAGGCCTCTTCCTGACGCTCCTGGAACTCCTCGTCGATCGACTGACGGCGCGTCTGATAGTCGTCGGACTCGAAGGCCGCCGGAATCACGGCCTTCAACTCGTCGATCAGCGAGTCCATGTCGCTTCGAAGCTGGCAACCACGTCCCGGCGGCAGCTCGAGCATGCGCGGCTCGTTTTGGTCGTCGAAGTTGTGCACATAGCACCAATCCGAGGGCGTCTCCTCCTGGGCGGCCCGCTTTTCCAGAAAGCGCTCGACCGTCTCGTGCTTGCCCACGCCCGTGGGACCATGGGCAAAGAGGTTGTAGCCGTCCTTGTCGATGCCGATGCCGAACTCGATCGCTTCGACGGCGCGATCCTGGCCCAAAATATCGTCGTGGGGCTCCAGATCCTCGGTCGTCTCGAAGGAGAGGTCCTCGGGGTTACAACGCCAGCGGAGCTGGTCGATCGACAGCGGTTCAATGTCAGCCATGTTTACACGTGTTTTCAAGAAACGAAGACATCGGAATTCGACACAATTAACGTTAGCACACACCCGCCCATAGCAATCCCACCGGTGACCGGCCAGCGACTAAAAAAGGCCGGCCCCGACGAGAGACCGGCCATCGAACCTGGTAGGTGGGGGCGTCATTCGGGCAGATCGCGCAACAGACGTTCGACGTGGCCCTTGGCCTGGACGTTGTCCTGGATGTCGACCAAGGTGCCGCCCTCATCGATCAAGAAGGTCGAGCGGACGATGCCCTCGTAGGTGTTGCCGAAGGTCGTTTTTTCGCGCCAGACGCCGTAGCGCTGGGCGACCTCCTGGTCGGGGTCGGCCAGCAGCGTGAAATTCAGGTCGTGCTTGGCGCGAAAATCGGCGTGACTGTCGACGGAGTCGGGCGAGACGCCCAGCACCCGCCAGCCGTGCTCTTCGAACTGGCCGAGGTTGTCGCGAAAATCGCAGGCCTCGGTGGTACACCCCGGCGTGTCGTCCTGCGGGTAGAAGTACAGCACCACATTCTGGCCCTCCAAGTCGGAGAGCCTCACGGTACCTGAATCATCGGAGTCGAGCTCAAAGTCGGGGGCCGGGTCTCCGACATCCAGCTTCGGATTCTCGCCCATTGTCGTTCTCCTGTCAGCGTCGGTAGATGAAGACGTTTTCGGTGATCTGCATGCCATCGGAGTCGCGCGCCACGACCGCCACGCGGTTCATGCCCTGGTACAGCGGCACCGACTGTTCAAATTGAGCGCTCGCCCCGCCGACGCCGGTGTAGTTCAGCTTGTTGGACATCACATTCGAGGCGTCTTCGCGGTGATAGACGAAGACGTAGTAGTCCTTGACCGACGCATTGTCCGAGACCGTGCCTTTGACGGTTACCGATTCGTCGTCGGTGATCCGCGCATCGGTGGCGATCTTGACCTGAGGTGCCTGGAACCAGGACCAGGTGGCCGGCTGGGAGGGCTCGGCCGACCCGTTCGTCGAGTAGTCGACGGAATCGCGGGCGACCCATCCGGAGCGGGCGCCGAAGTCGATCTCGAGCCACTTTTCGGTCTCGGCCAGCACCGGGAACCGGGAGCCGCTCTGAAGCTGCGCGACCACATCGCTTCGACCCGAGGCCGCCACGTGTACCGGCGTCTTCTCGCCGCCGGCCGTCACCTGCCCCGAGGCCTTCGAGACCTCGAGGGTCTCGCCGCTGAACGGGACGGTCAGCTTCTTTTGCAGGTACTCGCGGAAGGTCGTGTCGTAGATGTCGACCTCCAGCTTGATGTCCTGCCCGTTTTTGGGCTTTTCCTTGACCCGGAATTTGAAGGTCGCCGTCTGTTGGCCGCCCTCGGGCACGGAGTCGAGTTTGACCCGGCCGCGCTCCAGGTAGACGGCCTCTTCGGCCAGGTTCTTCAGGTAGACCTGCGTCTCGGCGCTGTCGGCCTTGCCGACATTTCGGACGAAGACATCGAAGGTGACTTCCTCGTCGAGCTGGAAGACCCCGTCGCCGTTGGCGTCCTCGATGTCGTAGCTGAAGGCAAATTGCGGCCGCTCGAGGCCCTGAAGAAGGATCTCGTGGGTGCGCGGCTCGCCGAAGCTCTCTTTTTCGTCGCTGAGACTGAATTTCACCACGTCGTGGCGGGTCGGCAGATCCTTGGGCACGTCGACGTTGACGGTCCACGACTGCGTTTCACCGGGTTTGACCTGACCGAACAGAAACTCCCGGTCATCCAGGGCGCTCGTCGCCGACTCGGTCAGCGCCTTGGTCCGGTAGACCGGCTCGTCGCCGTTGTTGGTGATGGTGGCGGTCATCTTGAAGGTGTCGCCGGAGCGAAGCGTGGTGTCTCCCTGCACCGGCACCAGCTCGCCGGCGTCGTTTTCTTCGACCTTCTGGGTGGAGACCTCGAAGTCGAGGTTCGCCTGCTCGGGCGTCGGTCCCTGCTGCCAGTCGACGTCCTGCTTGGCCAACTTCGCCTTGATGGCCTCCATCTCGCGCTGGTGGATCTTCTGGAGCTCGGGCTGGATGCGGCTCAAAAGCTCCTTGCGGTTTTTGGTGCCACTTACACTGGCCAGAAGCTGCTGGCTCATATTGATCTGGAAGTCCCGCTCGAATGCGTTGCGGTCCTCGTATTCGTCTCGCTCTTCGATCGATTCCTTCAGGTACCGGATGAAGACGAGCCCCTCGTCTTTGGCGACCTTCTCGGCGGTATTCGACAGGTGGCTCTGCAGGTCCTCCTCGCGAACGATGTTGTCCGACAGGAACATGTTGACCTGCTCGTCGGCGATCAGCGCCGGGATGACCCGCAGGTCCGGGGTGATACCCTGGCCCTGGATCGATACGCCACCGGGCGTCAGATACTGAGCGATGGTCAGCTTCAGCGCCGACTTGTCCTGGAAGGGGTACATCACCTGGACGGTCCCCTTGCCGAAGGTCTTGTCGCCGACGACCAGCGCCCGGCCGTTGTTCTGCAGGGCGCCGCTGACGATCTCGGAGGCCGACGCACTCCCGTCGTTGACCAGCACCATCATCGGGTAGTCCGGCTCGGTGCCCGACTTGGTGGCGGTCTTCTTTTCGCGCATCTTGTTGCCCACCCCGACGGTGCTGACGATCGTGCCCTTGTCCAGAAACAGGTCACTGACTTTGACGGCCTGGTCGAGCAGCCCGCCCGGGTTGTCGCGCATGTCGAGTACCAACCCCTCCATGCCGCCCATCTTCTCTTTGAGCTTCTTGAGGTGCTCCTGCAGGTCGCTGTAGGTGTTGGCCTGGAAGTTCTTGATGCGCACGTACCCGACCTTGTCGTCGAGCGGCTCGCTGTTGATCGACTGAATCTCGATGACCGCACGCGTGATCGTAAATTTGCGCGGCTCGCTCCACCCCTTCCGTTCGACCCAGATATTGATGTCGGTCCCCGGTTCGCCGCGCATCATGTTGACGGCATCCTGCAGGTTCATGTTGATCGTCGACTCTTCGCCGATGCGCACGATCCGGTCGCGCGACTGGATGCCCTGCTTGGCCGCCGGCGTCCCGTCGATGGGACTGATCACGGTCAACCGGCCGTCGCGGATCGAGATGACGATCCCGAGCCCGCCGAACTCCCCGCCGGTCTGGGTCTGCATCTCCTCGTAATAGCGAGGTGGCAGAAGCGTGCTGTGGGGATCCAGCGTGCTCAGCATGCCGTTGATGGCAGCATACTCCACATCGCGGAAGTCTTTGTCCTCGGGCGGCTCGGTGTGCTGCTCGATGAACTGAAAGATCTCGCGGAGCCGGAAGCTCAGCTCCCACATGCTCTCGAGATTCGCGACGTTGAAGTCCTTCGAGGCGGTATTGACCTCGACGGTGATCGTCTTCGGCTTGTCGCGGTTTCCCTGATAGTCGACCACGACCGCCGGCAACATGCTCTGGACCTCGTCGAGGCCCGACACGAGCATGTCCGACGGCGAGATCCGCTCCGGTTCGACGTAATTGTCCTTGATCCGGATCAGGGCCTTGTTGATGACCTTCAGATCCGAGAGGTCCTTTTTGGCGGAGTTGGCCTCCGAGGCCGAGACCTCCGCGTTTTCGAGGTCAAACTGTACGCCGCGTTCGCCGAACTGGATGCTCAGCACGAACGCGATACTCAGGGAGAGGAAAGCGACCACGTAGCGGCCGCGAGACTTCAACATCGAAAAGAGTTTGTCGGTCATACGTTGGAATGTCCCGTATTGTATCGGGTGGGTCGACAGGTCGTGCCTATCCTAAGGACCGATACGGCTGCCGCCAAGATGTGATTCGTGGCTCCATCACGCATCGCCTTGGCACAAACGGAAGATCCCCCCGGAACATTCCCTTGTGAGCAGGACTGCCTGCTAGAAGTCCTCTCCCCTGCAATTGTCGGCGCCCTGGTCGCTCTCTTTGCACGAGTTCTCGAAGTAGTCGTACTCCACGACCACGAAGTCCTCGGCGATCCCGGAATCGGTCTCCGAGGGTTCCGGGCCATACGAGCCGTAAAACCCGATCGAGTTGAACTGAGCAAAGTAGTCGAATCCATCCTCGCGGCTGCGCGGCACGAACTCCCCGTTTACGAAGACCTGCAGCGAGGCCGAGATCGGCGTGCGCGACAACTGATAGTCGCTGGCCCGGGCGTTCGCCGCATTGATGATCGACGTCAGAATCCCGGTCAGATTGTCGGCCCCGACGCACAGCGAGGCCGAGTTTCCACTCGACAGCTTCGAAACCTCCTCGTAGACCGGGGCCGCGCGGGCGCCGCAGTTATCCTTGTCGACGATCGAGAAGGCCTGAGTGTGTTTGGGATAAAAGTTGGTGTAGTCCGACGCCGAGGCGTTTCCATCGCGGATCGAGTTCGACGAGTCGTCGGTCATGAAGATAGTGATCACGTTCGCCCCGGACCGGATCCGGCGCGTCGGTGGCGGCATGCCCTGAAGCCCCAGCATGCGCGTCAATCCGATCTTGCCGTTTTTCAGTCCGTACTCATCGCCGTTGCTGCATTGATAGGACCCCTGCTCCTGGCAGTCGGTCACACCTGTGTCGACGGCATTTGAGAACTGCGCGGGATTTTTCGTCCAACCCGGCGACCTGAGCATGCCGTCATTTCCGTCGACCATGTTGGTGACCCCCAGCCGGTAGTCGAGCTGGACGCCCTGAAGCTGCGTGACGAATTGCTGGGCGAAGGCCGAGACGGTGCTGTTAAACGAGCCCATCGACCCGGACTGGTCTAGCACCCAGTAGAACTCCGCCTTCGGGATGTCGCTGTCGGGCTTGAAGGTCGCACAACCATCCAGGGGTTGGTCGGGGATCTCGGCGATATTCGTGGTGTTGACCAGATCGCTGAGCTGAAACCGAACCTGTTCGCGGCTCTCGTACACGTCTCGCGGTGTGACGGCGACCGAATAGAGCGCCTGCTTGGGGCCGCTGACGTTCTCGCGGTAGATGATCGATACCTCCACGCGGAACCAGTTCTTTTTCTGACCCGCCGTGGTGGGCAGCGGATCCTTGACCGCTCCCTGTCCAAAGTCAGCCAACTTGAACAGCAGCTCCTGGCGCAGCTTCTTGGCAGACCACTTCGGCGAGACCTTGATGGCGTACCGGCCGATCGAGGCCTGCTGGCCGCCGTGGTTCTCGAAGTTCGACCCGGTGTAATCGGTCCCACCCTGCTCGACTCCGAGCGAAAGGACGGCGGGCCGGACCCTGTCGGCCATCGCGTCGTAGGGGCTTGGCTCCCCGGATGCGGCATTCTGAGACAGCACAAAGCCATGGACGGTGGTCAACGGATCGCCGTAGACCGCGGTGGCCATCGGATCGGAGGTGGCAGACTGCAGCAGCGTCAAGTTCCTGTAGTTGCTCAAGGCCTTGCGAAGTCCGATACGCCAGTTCCCGCGGTTGTTCGTGTAGTAATTGATGATTTCGTCTTCGGGGCCGAGCGCCTCGCTCTTCTCGCACGCATCGACTCGCCAAAGTTCCCGGTCGAGTTTGTCTTTTTCCGGAAAGGTCTGAGGGCGGTTCGGGTCCGTCCCGAGTTCGAGTTCCCTAAAGTCGTTCACCCCGTCGTTGTCCGTATCGGCCTTGCAGGGATTCGTACCCTCTTCGAGCTCCTCGAAGTCGCTGAGTTTGTCATCGTCGGTATCCGCGTTGGTCGGGCTGGTGCATAAATCCTCCTCGTCGCAGTTGTTCAGACCGTCAGCGTCGGTATCGAGGTCCTCTCGGCAAGATGGGCCCGCGTCGGCATCTGTACCGCCGTCGGGCTCGGTGTCGCCGGAATCGCCGTCCGGCTCACCCATGTCGACGTCCGGCTCCTCGCCGCCATCGGCATCGACTCCGCCGTCGTTCTCCACGTCGACATCCCCGGCGTCCATCACGTCTGTGTCACCGCCAGGCCCTCCGTCTTGCCCGTTCGGCGGAGTCGAAGAGTCACCACAGGCCGCGAAGCCGACCACGAATATTGCCAAGACAATTATTTTTCGCATTGCTGCCCTCTCCGCAGAAAAAGCTATTGTTTCCTATTCTACGGTATCGGACGCGGAAATGCGGATCAAAAACTCACTTGGCGAGGCACGATCTAGTGCAGGCTCGCGTCGGAGACGAGATTCAGCAGCACCACCCCCGCGATGATCAACACAATCCCGGCGATGGCCGGCGCATCGAGCCTGGTGCCAAAGTACAGCCACCCCACCGCCGCGATCAGCGCCACGCCCGCCCCCGCCCAGGTCGCATACGCCACGCCGATGGGAATCGACCGCAGCGTCAACGACAGAAAATAAAACGAGGCCCCGTAGCCGACGACCACTCGGATCGACGGCATCAATTGCGTAAACCCGGCGGAGCTCTTCAGCGAAGAGGTCGCGACGACCTCGCAGACGATGGCGGACAACAAATAAAAGTAGGGCATGGTGGACGGCCCGGACTTAGAGTCACAGATGCGCGCTCCCAACCACCACCTCAAACATCCGCCTGCCAGTCCGCCTTTTCAAAGACGTAGAGCCGATTTCGGGCGCGGGAGGCGGCGACGTAGCGGGCTTCTGGAGAGCAACGGGGGTGGTCGGGGTCGACGTCGGCGAAGATGACGACGTCGCGCTCCAGGCCCTTGAAGCCGCCGATGGAGTCGTGAAGGAGTTTGTGGTCGGATTCCTCGAGGGTGTCGGTGATCTCGAGGCCGCCGATGGAGTCGCAGTCGGCCAGCACGGAATTGGGTCGTGAGCGTGGGGTTAGGATCACGAGCTGTTCGGGGGAGAGTCGTTCCTCGGTGACGAGTTGGCGGACCAGTCGGCCGATGGCTTTTCGCTCGTTTTCCCTGGAGTTGTAGCACTGGATCTCGGGCGGCTCGCCGCGGGGCGCTCGAGGGTGTGACTGCGGGCTGTGGTCGGTGGAGAACGCCGAGATCGCCTCGTGGATGGCACGGGTATTTCGGAAGTTCTGGGTCAGCGGCAGGATGTGTTCGATCTGCGGCATCTCGCCGTGGCGGTCGAAGATGTCCTGGCCGGAATCGAGGAAGGCGACCAGCCGGCCGTCGGAGCCGCCGGCGAGCCCGGCTTCGAGGGCGTCCCACCAGGAGGAGTCGAAGTCCTGGGCCTCGTCGACGACGATGGCATCCCACCGGGGTTCGTCCTCGGATTCGAGGGCCTCGAAGAGCGCGATGGGCGCGTCCTCCTCCCAGAAGCGACTCTGATCTTCCTTGTCGGCGTCGTCGTCGGGGAAGTCGAACCCGTCGGAGGCCTCGATGGCCTCGCCGCACAGGCCGTGAAAGTGGGCGACCTCGGCGTCGTCGAGCTTTTCATCCAGGGATTCGGCGAGTTTTCGGTTAAAACAGGTCAGGAGTACGCGATGGCCGTCGTCGGCCAGCATGCGCGCCGCCTCCAGCGCCAACAGGGACTTGCCCGTTCCGGCACCTCCTTCGACGCGGAGGCGCTCGTGATCCTTCAGCGAGCGGATCACAGCCAACTGTTCCTGGCTGAGCCGCTCGAACTGCCGGTCCTCGGCCCGGATCTCGGCGGCCATCGTCTGCACCAGCGAGGTCGGCGGGTACAGGACCTTCTGGCAGAAGGCATCGATGAGCGCCTGACCGATGGGCGATTTGTCGCGTCGCTTGCTCCAGAACTCCATCGCCTGGCGCACCGCCGATTCGATGTCGTCGAAATCGGCGCTGGAAAAGCAGATCTTGTCGTCGGCCTCCAGCGGCAGATTCGCCTGCTGGGCGGACGCCAGGGGAAAGGCCGCCGCGGTGCCGTAGGCGTAGGGGAAGCCGCCTCCGCGTGGGATGGGCTCGAATTCAGGATCATCGACCTCGCGCAGACGGCTCTTTAACTGAGGGAGCAACTGGCGAAGTTGGCTATCGGCCTGCTCCCAGGGGCTCTCGTTCATCGGCTCGGCCGACCCATTGTACCAGCGTTGCCAGCGACCGTTGTGATCGCGCTCGACGCCGCCGCCCTTGCACTCGACGACGAGCAGCCCCAGCTCCGGGTGTACGATCAGGAAGTCGATTTCACCCTGCTGGCCATCGTCGGTCAGAAGCTCCAGGCCGTGAAAGACGCGGAAGTCGTCGGGGAGGTCTCGTTCGAAGGCCAGATACGCGTCACGTTCGGCCTTGGAGCCCTGTTCGTTCGGCGGCGGAGTCGACGGTGTCATCACGGCCATTTCGGCCCCCGTTTTGGCGAAGATTACGGTCCCCGGCTGTATATCAAAGGCTTCGACAGTAAAGCAACGGCGAGGGCGTCAAACGGCCGCCTCTCGAAGGGAGCGGATGACACTATTCCGATCATTGAAATCCGACACGAGGCGCTCCGCACCGGCGGACTCAAGCTTTCGGCCGTGCTTGCCCGAGCCGACGCCCACGAAGCCCATGTCCAGATGCCTGGCGACCTTCAGATCCCACTCGCCATCGCCCACGTAGACGGCACCACTGAGGTCGGAGGGTGCCGTGCGGGCGCCGCGCTCGTAGGCGGCCGACAGGATCTCGTGGCGGCGGTGGGAGTCGCTGGAGGTGCCCATGGGAATCGGCCCGTGGTCGACGCCGATGAGGTTCAGCTTTAGCTCGGCGGTGGGATGCCAGTTTCCGGTGGCCACACCGACCTGATGGTCCGAGGAGGCGAGGAGCCAGTCGACGAAGTCGGGGGCGCCATCGACGGGATGGACCGTCTCGGGCGCCAGGCGAGCTTCGAGCTCACGGGTGTATTCGGTACGGACCACCTTGAGGGTCTCTTCGACGTCGTCGACTCGGCCCGCCTCGGCGAGCATCTGTCTGGCGATGCCCTCGTCGGTGACGTGGTCGAAGTCGCCGATGCCCCGACCATTGGTCTCGCCGCCGGTGTGGCGCTCGAGCACCTCGAAGAAGCAATCGGCCGCGCCGTCGATGGTGTGGACGAGCGTGCCGTCTATGTCGAAGATGACCAGAAGCATGGGTCTCTTATAACACGAACTGGAGTCACAATGGCAGACATCGACGAGTTGGAAGCCTACGCCGACGAGCTGCAGGAGCGCGGCGCCGAGACGGTAGTCGTGCGTTGGATCGACGAGAAGCGGCCCGTCTCCGTGGATCCCGACGACCCGGAAGCGGCCGAGGCCGTGCCCGACGATCGGCCCACCGAAGGACGGTCGAGTTTCACGGTCAAAAAGGTGACCGAGGTGACGTTGAAGGCCGGCATCGACGGCGAGGTCGAGGAGCGAACGTTCGAAGGCCTGCCGTATCGGCAAGTGCGGGCGACGCTGGCGCCCTACGACTTCGAGACGATCTACCGGTCGAACAACTTCAATCGTTAACCTTCTAGCCTTCGGTGTTGGTCCAGTAGCCGATCGAACCGTCCTGGATGACGCCGGAGACGTGGTTCGTGCCCACGTGGTACGGGATGTACTGGTAGTGCGGCGCATTCAGCATGGTCAGGTTGGCGGGTTCACCGCGGCGGATGCGGCCGATGTCGTCGCGGTCCATCGCCTTGGCCGCGCCGATGGTGACGCCTCGGAGCGCCTCGCCGGGGGTCATCTGGTGGAGGTTGCAGGCCAGATTCATGACCATGCCCAGGTCCTGGGTCATCGCGGTGCCCGGGTTGAAGTCGGTCGAAAGGGCGACTTCGCAGCCGACTTTGAGGGCCTGGCGAGCGGGCGCGAGTTGGTCAGTGGTGCCCAGAAAGACGTTGACGGCGGGCAGGACGACGGCGGTGACGTCGCTGTTGGCCATCGCCTTGAGCGCATCCTTGGAGACGTGTTCCAGGTGGTCCGCGCTGCTTGCTCCGAGCTCCGCCGCCATCATCGCGCCGCCTGAGTCGCTGAGTTGCTCGGCGTGAATCCGGGGCGTCATGTCGTGGCCCTTGCCGGTCATCAGCACGCGCTCGGCCTCGCTGACGGTAAAGGCGCCGCGGTCGCAGAAGACGTCGCAGTAGTCGGCCAGGTCCTCTTCGGACACGGCGGGAATCATCTCGTTGCAGATCAGATCGACGTAGCCCTCGCGGTCGTCCTTGAAGTCGCGGGGCACGGTGTGGGCGCCCATGAAGCAACTGACAAGCTCGCAGGGGACGTCCTCGTCGCGGACCCGGTCGATGGCGCGCAGCATCTTGAGTTCATCTTCGAGCGTCAGCCCGTAGCCGCTTTTGACCTCCAGGGTCGTCACGCCCTTGCGCACGAATTCAAAGACGCGATTGAGGAGCGATTGCGCCAACTCGTCGACGCTCGCTTCGCGGACGGCATCGACGGTATTGAGGATGCCGCCGCCGGCCTCGAGGATGTCCGAGTAGGAGCGCCCGGCATTGCGCAGCACGAACTCATCGGCGCGGTCGCCGGCAAACACGGAGTGGGTGTGGCATTCGACCCAGCCGGGGGTAACGACGCCGGCGCGGGCCTGGGAGACGTCGTTGCCGCGGGCCTCGTCGGGCCGCTCATCCCAGGGCCCGTACCAGTTTATGACACCGTCTTTGACGAAGACGCCGGCGTCTTCGAGCAACCCGCAGATCGCCCGGTCGCGAGCCTCCAGATCACCCTGAGAATCGTAGTTTTGAAGAGCCGGTGCGTCCTCCGGCATTGTCAGGAGCTGGTCGGCGTGTATCGCGATGGTATCCAGAGACATGGAACCTCCGTGGAAAGTGAGAGCTGTCGTGGGGAAAAGATCGGTAGTCGATCGGGGAGCGCTTGCCAAGACCGGGGCGATGATCGGACACTTGCCGCGCCAATCTCAGGGAACCCGGAGTCGAGCATTGTTAAAAACCTTGGCCCAGCAGTGGATGACCGCCACGGGGTGGTCGATCCACAGCGAGATACCGCCGTCGCTGGACAAATACGTGCTGATCGGGGCGCCTCACACCAGCAACTGGGACCTCGTCTATTCGCTGGCGACGGCCTCGATTCTGGATATGGAGTTTCACTGGGTCGGCAAACGGGAGCTCTTTGACACACCCGGCCTGGGATGGCTGATGCGAACGACGGGCGGGATGCCGGTGGATCGCAACAGTCGCACCAACAGCGTCGATCAGATCGCGGCACACTTTCGCGAACACGACCGCATCGCCCTGACGATCGCTCCGGAGGGGACTCGCGGCCCCACGGATCGTTGGAAGACGGGCTTCTATCACATTGCCCGAGCGGCGAATGTGCCGATTATCGCTGGTGCACTCGACTATCGAACGCGGGAAGTCCGCCTCAGCGCACCCATCGACCCCACACAACCTCTGGAGCAACTGATGGCATCGCTGAGACGCTACTACCGAGACGTTCGTGGTCGGAATCACGAAAACTTTACTCCTCCCACTCTGTAGGAGATACGCCATGAAACGCACTGCTTTTCTGTTGTTCGGATTTCTGATCGCCGGTTCACTGGCCCTGGTCGGGTGCGAACAGCCCACCGACCAAGCGAACGACCAAGCGAGCCAGAAACAAAAGGCCGACGACGAGGCCGACGAGCAGGCCGAACAAAAGGACCGCCAGGCCGACGACGAGGCGGACGAGGGGAAAACCGAGCCCGACCCCGAGGCGATGGCCATGACCAAGGAGCGTCAGTCGGAGATGACGCCAGAGGCGGCCATCGAGCGACTGCAGGAAGGCAATGAGCGGTTTGTCGAAGACGGCAGGCTAGATCGTGACCTCAACACACAGGTCTCCGAGACCGCCGAAGGTCAGTATCCCTTCGCCGCCGTGCTGGGCTGTGTCGACTCGCGCGTGCCACCCGAGGTCATCTTCGACCAGGGCATCGGCGACATCTTCTCGGCTCGCGTCGCGGGCAACTTCGTCAACGACGACATGCTCGGCAGCCTCGAGTTCGCCACCAAGGTCGCCGGCGCCAAAGCAGTCGTGGTGCTCGGGCACACGAGCTGCGGCGCGGTGAAAGGCGCATGCGATAATGTCGAGCTGGGCCATGTCTCGTCGCTGGTCAAAAATATTCGACCGTCCGTCGACGATGTGGTCGACGAGGACGAGACGTGCTCATCGGAGGATACCGAGACGGTCAATACGATCGCCGAAGCCAACGTCGAGCGGACCGTCGAGCAGATCCGCAAGCAGAGCTCGATCCTCAAGGAGCTCGAAGACAACGGCGAGATTGCAATCGTCGGAGCGATGTACGATGTGAAGACCGGCGAGGTTGAATTCTACTGAAGGTCAGTTGTTTGAATCTTCTGAGCATCGACAATCTGGCGATGCGCTTCGGAGAGGAGCCGGTCTTCGAAGGGCTGGAGGCCGGGATCGACCAGGGCGAAAACGTCGCCCTGGTCGGGCCCAACGGCGTGGGGAAATCGACTCTCCTGAAGATCATCGCGGGGCACTTCGCGCCCGATGGGGGCTCGATCTCGCTGCGTCAGGGCGCCCGGGTGGCGTACCTGGAGCAGGAGGCGACCTTCGACGACAGCGCCCCGCCGCGCCGGCTCGCCAATGAGGCGATGACCGAGGTGCGCGAGGCGATCGCGGAGTACGAGCAGATCAGCGACAGCCTGTCGGATCCGCAGACCGCCGAGGATTCCGACCGGGTCAACGACCTGGTGGAGCGCCAGCACGAACTTCAGTCGCGCATCGAACGGCTCGGCGGCTGGGAGTGGGAACATCGCGTCGACACTATTTTGGATCAGCTCGGCATCCTCGACTTCGAAGATCGTCCGCTGGGCAGCCTCTCGGGCGGCCAGCGCCGGCGGGTGGCCCTGGCCCGGGTGTTGCTCAAACATCCCGACCTGTTGCTTCTGGACGAGCCGACCAATCATCTGGACCCGGCGACCTCCGAATGGCTGGAGGAGTGGCTCATCGAATTTCCCGGAGCCACGTTGTTTGTGTCGCACGACCGGTATTTTCTGGAGCGGGTCGCCGACCGGATCATGGAGCTCGATCCCTTCGACGGCCTCTTCGTCCACCCCGACGACTTCCAGACCTTTATCGAGCGCAAACACGAGCGCCGCCACATTCGCCAGCGCACCCAGGAGCGGCGGCGCAAAAAGATCGAGCAGGAGATGGAGTGGCTCGATTCGGGCGTCAAATCCCAGGGCCGCAACTCGAAGGACCGTCGCCGCGAGCTCGAGGAGATGGCCCGCAAAAACGACCAGGCCGACTACCAACGTGATCTCGTCGACATGGAGGTCCACAAAAATCGCGACTTCGGCGTGACGATCCTGGAGGGCCGGGGGCTGCATGTGTCGCGCGGCGACAAAACACTGCTGGAGGGCGCCCACATTCAGGTGACCCACGGCGACATGGACGAGGGCGACAAGATAGGTCTGCTGGGCCCGAACGGCTGCGGCAAGACGACGCTCTTGCACGTGTTGCGCGGCGAGAACAAGCCCGATGCCGGCCGCATCGAGCGGGGCAGCAAGACCGACACGGCCTTTATGACCCAGGACTACGCGCCGTTCGACCCCGACGCGACCGTCTACGACGCCTTCTCGCAGTCGGACTACGTCTGGCTCGGCGACACGCGCCACCACAAACGTGACTACCTGGAGCGGTTTCTGTTCGACCGAGACGACCAAAAGGACAAGGTCTCGACGTTGTCGGGCGGCCAGATCCGGCGGCTGCAGCTCGCCAAGGTGATGGCCGAGGACGCAAACCTCCTGATTCTGGACGAGCCGACCAACGACCTGGACATTCCGACGGTCCATGCGCTCGAAGAAGCGCTCCAGGAGTTCGATGGGTGCGCGATCATCGTCAGCCACGATCGGTATTTTCTGAACCGCGTCTGCAATACGATCGTGGCGTTCGAGGACCGAAAGCTGACACGCTACGAAGGAGATTACGACGACTACCGGGCCCGGCGCGACGAGCCGGAGGCGCTGACCGAAGACGCCCACGCGGCCTCCGGCGGCGAGCAACCCGATGACAGTGGAACCGACGCGCAGGAGCGGGCGTCTCAAAATCTCGACGACGACGAGCCCGAACCGCTGAACTACCGCGAGCAACAGGAACTCGATTCGATCGAGGAGCGGATCGTCGAGGCCGAACAACGCAAAGAAGATCTCGAGGACAAGCTCAACGATCCGGATCTGTACAGCGAACGGGCCGACGAGATCGAAGACCTCAACCGCGAGTTGCGCAAGGCCGAGGCAACACTCGAGGAATTGTACAGCCGGTGGACGCATCTCAGCGAGCGAGCCGAGGCCTGAAGGATCGTCCTCGGCTGGTCATCGCCGCGTCCATGCACATGTTCAGGGCGACGCGCGCAGGCTTGCACACAACCTACAACGACGGAGACAACCCGATGACGGCAGCGACGAACGACACCTTCGAGTTGGGCGGCGATATTACGGTCAACCGCATGGGATTTGGCGCCATGCGGATTACCGGCGAGGGCATCTGGGGCTGGCCCGACGATCGCGACTACGCGGTTCGGCTGCTCGAGCGCGCCGCCGAGCTGGGCGTCGATTTCATCGACACGGCCGACTCCTACGGTCCGGAGACCAGTGAATACCTCATCGCCGAGGCCTTCGCGCCCTACAGCGACGGGCCGGTGGTGGCAACCAAGGGCGGGCTGACCCGAACGGGCCCGGGCTCGTGGCCGACCGACTGCCGGCCCGAGCGGCTGACCCGGTGCATCAACAACTCGCTGAGGCGGCTCGAGACCGACACCATCGACCTCTACCAGCTCCACGCCGTCGACGACGACGTGCCGCTCGAGGAGAGCCTGGGCGCTCTGGCCCAAGCCAAGGAGGCCGGCAAAATCAGGCACGTCGGTGTGTCGAACTTCACCGTCGATCAGTTGGAGCGTGCCCGCGACGTCGTCGAGGTCGCGTCGGTGCAGAACATGTACAACCTGTTCAACCGCAAATACGACGACGTTCTGGACTACTGCACGGAACACGACATCGGGTTTATCCCGTACTTTCCGATCGGCGCGGGCGACCTTCCCGAGGACAACGCCGAGTTCGACGCCATCTGCGAGGCAAACTACGCGACCCCGTACCAGATCGCGTTGGCATGGCTGCTTCACCGTTCACCGGTGACGATCCCGATTCCGGGGACATCGTCGATCGAGCACCTCGAGCAGAACATCGAAGCCCGTGACGTGCAGCTTAACGCCGATGAGATGGAGACCCTCGACGGGCTGGCGTGATCAGTCGGGCGTCTTGACGCAGTTGCGGCCGGCATCCTTGGCGGCGTAGAGCGCGCGGTCGGCCCGGTCGAAGACGTCGTCAAACGACTCGTCGGCGGGCCGGCGCCCGGCCACCCCGAGGCTGATGGTGACGTTTATCTCGTCGTCCCCATCCAGGACCACCACATCTTCGACGGCCTCGCGGAGCCGTTCGGCGACCCCTCGGCCCTCCTCTTCCCGTGTGTCGGGCAGAATCCCGACGAATTCTTCGCCGCCATGGCGGCCAAAGACGTCGTTTAGACGGACGGCGTCGTTGCAGACCTGGGCGACCTGTTTGAGGATCTCGTCGCCAACCCCGTGACCCCAGGTGTCGTTGATCGCCTTGAAGTTGTCGAGGTCGGCCACAAACACGGTTAGCGGTCGGTTCTCGCGGGCCGCGTCCTCGTAGAGTTCCTCGGCGCGCTCCACGAATGCCCCGCGGTTGAGAACGCCGGTCAACGCATCGACGGTGGCCCGCCAGGTGCTCTCCAGAGCGACGCCGGTCTGAGACGTAAAGGCCAGCACCTGTTCGAGCGTGCCCGGGTCGATCGGGTCGCCGCCGCGGCCTTCGAGGACCACGATTCCACGCGCTTCGGCATTGGTGACGAGGGGAATGCCGATCCAGTGACATTGTTCGGCGCCAAGCAGCGGGTCGCCGTCCCAGCGAGAGCCCCCGGTCACCTCTCCTCGGCTCACCTGCCGGCTAGACGCGACGGTTTGCCAGATCTCACTGTCTTCCCACCAACGCTCCCGATCGGCCAGGTCGGCCCCGAAGGTGGTGGCGTCGAAGCGGCCTAAATGGCGGTCCCACCCCAGTACGGTCGGGGGGCTTCGAAGACACGTCGCCGCGGTAATACGGTCGGCCCATCCGATCGATTCGAGCTCTTCGACGAGACCGAGGAGAATGTCCTCGGCATCCATCAGCCCGTTGATGCGCTCGATGTAGGAGCGCAATCGTTCGGCGAGCTGTCGTCGGGAGCGCTCCGACTCGACCTCGACCTCCAGCCGGGCCTTCCTGGCCGTTTCAATCGCGACGGGCACGTGGCTGGCGATGGCACGCAACACCTCCACGTCGCCGTGGGTGAACACACCGTGAGCCATCCGATTGTCCAGATAGATGACCCCGACGAGCGAATCGTCGAGCACCAGCGGCGCCGCCATGATGCTTCGAATCCCGTGGGCCAGCACGCTCTCGGACCCGAGTGCCTCGCCCTGGTCGCTGGTCGTCACAACCAGGGGGTCCCGGGAGCTCTGGACCCGCTGGACGACCGTCTTGCTGTAGGTGTCCTCCGGGGTCAGGGCATGTCCTTCGGCATCGAAGCCCATGGCCCATTCGAGGTTGCTCCCCGTATCGTCGGTCAAAAACAGCAGGCCCCGCTGGGCGCCGAAGACCTCCATCGAGGTGCGGAGCGCCTCGCGGCTGACGGAGTCGGGGTCGACAGACGACGCCGTCGCCAGACTCACGCGCAGCAGGGCATCGAGGGTCCGCTCGCGGTCGAGACTCACCCGGGAGGCCTCTCCGCCGGTCTGAAAGGATCCAGATCGATGGGAGGTGCTTCCAGCCCTTCGGCCGACGGCAAAGCGTTCTCGCATCTCTTCGGCACGATGTACCCAGCCCTCTTCGACGGCGATGTCCAGGGCCTGACGAGCGCTCCAGTTTGGCCCCTCATCCGCGTTCAGGTGTGCGCGGAGCCGTGCTGCTTCGAAGGCCACCCAACGATTGTCGATGCGCGAGGCGATCCGTTCGGCCTCCGACGCCATGATCCCGGCGGCCTCGGCCTCGCCGTTCATCCAGTCGTAGTACCCGCGAAGGACGCGAGCGTGGCTCAACAGCGAAGGATGTCCGTCGGCGGCAACTTCCAGCGCCCGGACGGCTCGGCCCAGGTCGTCGCGGCAGTCGTCGGGCGCGCGCCGGAGATCGCCGCGCCGGGCCGCCTCCCATTGCCGGACCCGAGTGTACCCGCAGTAAAAGAAGAAGGCCTTGAACCAAAAGAGAGTGTCACCGGGGTCGGCTCCCCACTCGCGGTAGGTCTCGATGAGTCGGTCTAACGGCTCGCCGATGTCCTCGTTCCATTCGAGTTTAGCGACGAGTTCACCCTGGAGAGCCGTCCGTCTCAAAAACAACGAGTCGACCTCCTCGGCCTGGCGCTTTCCCATCTCCAGACATCGTTCGGCCTCGTCGCGTTTCCCCAGAAACGATGCCGCCATCGGAACCAACCCGTAGGGTCGCCCCCATGCCCCATCCTGGTCGGTCGTGTCCGAGCGGAGTGACTCCCATTCTTCAAACACCTCCAGAACTTCCTGCATATGGCCCCGAAAGACCAGGTTTGTCATCAGCTCCTCGTAGGCCATCGACCGCTCGTGAAAAGGCAGCTCGTCGGCGCTCGTCTGAAGGAGGGCCCGCTGACGCCGCGCCGCCTTCAACGGCTCGCCAGCGATATGGGCCACCCAGTTGTGGGCCAGCTCGGCCCGTACGGTAGCGTAGCGATCGTCGATGGCCTCGGCATCTTCGATCGACTTGTCGATGTAACGCCACGCCTCGGATGTGCGGCCGGCCAGCGCGTACGTCGGCCCGATCGATGAAAAGGCCGTCGCCCGGTGGACAGAAAAGCCCAGCGAATACGCCGTCTTGACCCGGGCGAGATTGACGTAGAACCCGAGCAGAGGTCGCTCGCCGAGGACCGCCGCAAACGAATAGTGCTGGTACGCCTGAGTCAGAAGGTATTGACGCTCGGGATCGTCGGCGGACGGTTCCCGGCGATCCCACCACACCGCCCAGCGCAGCCACAACGCCATCCAGATAACGTGCACCAAAAGCTTCAGCCCGGAACTCGGCGGCTCCTCCCCGAGCAAATCCAAGACCTCGAGCGAGGACTGCGCGACTTTTTTATGGTCGGTGAGCCCCAAAAGAAGACCGTTCGAGACCACCTTGAAGCGCGCCCGGTCCATCCGGTCGTCGGCCAGCATCTCGGCCTGTCGAAACGCGTGTTGAGCCTCGTCGATGCGGCCGGTTTGAGCCTGTGCCTTCGCCAGCGTGAACCAATAGTCCGCGGGTCGACCCAGCCGGTTCGATTCTGCGATCTCGCCGGCCGTCTTCAACAACCGCAAACCCTCTCGGTAAGCACCGTCGTTGACCGCCCATCTGCCGGCGCGAAGACAGGTCCCGAAATGCCCGGCCTCGAGTCCGTCGGTCGGAGCCCGTGCCAGGTGGTAGGCCGCTTCGTATTCGAGCTTGAGAGCACCGTCCCGATCGAGCTCCCCTTTCAAAAGCCGGCCGATCTGACCGTGAAGATCGCCCAGGCGCACCCCGCCGAGTTCCTCGAGACAGATCTCGCGATAGTCAGAATGGGTAAAGGTGGCCTCGAGGCCGTTCGACAAATAGGTCACCTCGAGGATATCTGCGCGCTCGGCAACCTCTAGCGCCGCCAAGACCTCGTCTCGCTCGGCGATGCCGGCGATCTGGCCGGCCTTCATGACGGGGAACGGATCTCCCCAGACGGCGCCGACCCTGCAGAGGGCCCGCGCTCGGTCCGAGAGCTCGAAGACCCGCTCCTGCAAGAGCCCTCGGAGGTCCTCCGGCAGATCGCCAGCGTCGAGCCGATCCCAGTCGACCCGCCAGACGCCCCAGTCCGGTACGAGCGCCAGCGATTCGAGCAAAAGCTGCAGAAACTCCCGGGTCGCCACCCGATGCCCGCCACTCCAGTTGTGCAGCCGCTCGGCCAAATGCGGGTCCGCCAGCTCGCCGCCCAGGTACGACCGCACGTAGTCGGCGGTCTCTTTCTCGGACATCGGCTCGATGGCGATCTGAAGCCCGCGATCATCGGTACGGCTGAGCCGATCGATGCCAGGCATACGCTCTCGAACACGTTCGGGTCGGTGGGTCGTCCCGACGATCATGATCGGGACGGACGTCAGATGCGTGACGAGCGCTTCGAACACCTCGGCAGTCGGCTCATCGACGGAATCGATGTTCTCGACGGTCAGAAGGAGTCCCCCGGCCTCACGAGCCAGATCGACCAGCCAGTTCGACCACTGCTCCACGGGATCGGCAGCCTCGCCAGAATAGCTCCTTTCGGCCAGGCCCGTTCCGCTTTCGTCGGACAACTCGTCGAGCCCCTCTTGGAGGCCAGTGTTGCCGAGCATCTCTTCGGAGAGGTTCGCCGCGGCCCGCCGCAGCGCCGACAGGGGCGTCTTGTCGCCGCGAGTGGGGTCCACGGAGAAGATCGTATTCCGGTTGGAATCGGCGCTTTCAATGAACCTCTCCAGCAAAAGCGACGTCCCGGCCTCCTTGGGCCCTTCGATCTCGACGACCCTCCCGGCCCCGTCGCTCCGGACCTCGTCCCAGGCCGCGTGAAGCTCTCCGAGCCGGTCTTCATCCTCCTGATTCGGACGCCAACGTCGCCCCGGCTCAGACCTGGGGAGGGCGTGGACGGGCGCGCCGAGTTCCCCGAATGCGTCGACTAACGCGTCGCCCGTCGAGAACCGCTCCGAGGGCTCCTTCGACAGCAACCGGCGGATGACGGCCGCGAGTTCGGGGTTGATGTCGTCGACGAGGTCGGCCACATCGGGCGGCTCGCGAGAGACGTGGGCACGCATGAGGGCCTGGGGCTCGGTCTCCGTAAAGGGAACCTGGCCGGTGACACACTCAAAGAGGACGCATCCGAGCCCGTAGAAATCCGCCCGGCGGTCGACGGCACGGTTCAGCATGCCGGTCTGCTCGGGCGCACTGTAGGCGAGGGTGCCGACGACCTCGGCGTTCTGGCTCTCGAACCGGTCGGCCAGCCCGAAGTCGACGAGCCGAGCCCACTGGCCGTCCCAGATGATATTTTGTGGTTTGAGGTCGCGATGGATGATGCCAAAGCGGTGGATCGCGGCGAGGCCATTCGCCAGGGAAGCCCCAATGCGAAGCACGGCCGGCTCCTCGAGGGGCCCGTTCTGCAGCGCCTCGGCGAGCGACTCGCCCTCCATGTACTCCATGACCAGATACGGCCGGCCGTCGAGGTCGCCGACCTCGAAGATACGAGGGAGCATCGGGTGAGAGAGCCGGGCCAGAATCGAGGCCTCCCGACCGAACCGTCGTCGCATCGTCTGCTGGTCGACGTTGTCGGGAGGGTTCGCCACCTTGACCGCAACTCGCGTGTCCCGATCGACCCGCCGGCCCAGGTAGACGTCGCTGCAGACCCCTTCTCCTAGCTTTGCCTCGATCACGATGTGTTCGAGATCGACGGGATCCGCCACTTCGTTCACAACGGGCCTGCAAATGATATGACTACTATGATTACCACAAACCCCGCTTATTTGACCGCGCGGTTCAGTCTATTCGTACCATTTTCTGCCGGGAGATGACACCGTTAAGTAAGGTGTGACTTCTGATCACCTGTGGCGTTTCGACCCTATGACATGTCGACAAAAAAGGGCATGACTCCGGCTCCACGAGAGATGTTGACGACGCGGTCGTCGGCGAAGCGCCCCAACACACCGACGCCCCCGCTTCCCGGGAAGAGTCCCGCCACCGTATAGTGCTCGGTCATCTCGACGGCTTCGTCATCGAGTGCAGGGATGTCGACGGACTCGAACCCGCCGCTACGTTGAATGACCATGGTCTCGGGCGAATTGAGCGCCCCGTCGATGGCCCGCTCCCATTGGGGCTGGCTTGCCTCGGCCCCCAGCAGGACCCCGTCGCCCCCGTAGCCACGATCCGGTTTCAGCACCAGGCTCCGACGTTGGTGGCGAGCGTAGCGAACGAGCTCGACGGTACGTCCCCCGGGGCCGGTCGTCTCCCGATCGGCGAACGAGCGGGTCCACAGCACGTGTTTGAAGACGACCTCTCGCTGGGAGGCGGTCATCAGGCTCAGACATTCCGGCGTCTGCATCCACTCCATCAGCACCTTGTGGTCACCCTCCCAGCTAAGTGGCGGCCACACAAGTCCCCGTTTGAACGCCGTACGCAAGCCGTGGAAGCGGCCGCCGACATCCAGTTCCGCGGCCGAGAGATCCGCAAGGTCGACCATCCTGAGGATGGCGTCGACCGGTTCGTCGCCGGCCACGATGTGGTCGCCCCGCATCATCTCGATCTGATGGGGTTCCACGAAGACGGCGTCGACGTCGCGCCGACGGATCCAGTCGATGATTCGACGGATCTCCCCGTCGGAGTCGTAGGTCTCCTGCAGCTCGACAACCGCGACACTGCCGACGGGATGGTCGAAGCTGGCCAGGAATTCGTCCCAGAGGATCTGACGCGGATCGGCGACCTGAAACATCTGCCGGCCATCGATCCCATCGATGGCCTGCCCATCGACCGCGTCGAGCCAGATATGGGCCGCGTCTCGCACGTAGTTGAGACCGCCGACCCCCACGCTGTTTACCTCGATCAACTGGATGTCGGGCGCCTCTCCAGGCGCTGCGGGCCCGATGAGGACATCGAGCCGACAAAAGGGTCTGTCGGTCGTGCGCGTCGTCTCCGAGCCCGTGGTGTCGAACCACTCCTGCTCACCGGCGGCAAATTCCAGGTGAGGCAATGCGTGGGCCATCGTCGTGCCGACCGCCCCGCGAAGCTGCCAGGCGACGTAGTGAAGATAGCCCAGGGCGGCCGGATCGATGAGACCCGGCACGAATGAGATATCGACGACTCCGACATCATCGGAGGCCGCCCCCATCCACATCTGGCGGTCGCGGGCACCTGTCCGAAGACGCTCCCGTACGAATTGCGCGGCGTCGACATCGAGGTTTGAAGCCCAGGTGCGGACGCGTTGTTCCAGTGGCGATATACGAGGGGGACTCATGATGTCTCCGGGGGTTCGACGGGCCGACGTCGCTCGACCAAGTCCTGGACCAACTCGAGGGGCATCGCGGGGATGGTGCGCCCGCCGGCTCCTTCCATGGTCTCTGCCAGACAGAGGCTGTTGAGCACCGCTTCCTCGGTGCATTCGACCGTCGCCCGATAGAGGGGATCCATCCAGGCCTCCGACAATGCCTGCAGTTCGAAGGTACGCGGCTGCTTTCGCCGCGGCACCTGGTTGGCCGTCGAGAAGGCGACGATGATCTCGCCGGAGCCGTGGCTGGCCAGGGAGCCGACCCGTCCGAGCCCCAGGGCGGCTCGTTTGCAAATACGATTCAATTGATGGCTCATCAGCGGCGCGTCGGTCCCGACGACGACGATGATACTCCCGTGTAGATTCGGCCGCCGCGGGGCTTCGCGCAGCCTGTCGGCCACCGCGGGACCGACGGGGACGCCGTCGACTCTCAGGTCCTCGAGTCGCCCGCAGTTGTTCATGACGAGTATGCCCAGCGTGAAGGTCGTGCCGCCCTCGGGGACCACGCGAGACGCGGTCCCGATACCACCCTTTAGATCGAAGGAGACCATGCCCGTGCCCCCGCCGACGTTTCCCTGCTCGATGGGGCCGGTTGTCGCCGCGTCCAGCGCCTCGAAGACGTGCTGCCGGCCGACGGCCCGGGCGACGATGTCGTTGAGAAACGAATCGTCGCATTCGCCGACCAGCGGAATCATCAGATCGTCGGCCGACCCGACCTCCGGGAACCGCCGGGTCATGTACTCGACGGTCGCCGAAGAGACGGCACCGACGGCGTGGGTGTTGGTCAGCAAAATCGGGGTCTCGATGACGCCCCATTCCCGGACCTGAACCAGACCGGACAACTCCCCGGCCCCGTTCAACACGAAGGACCCTCCGATGACCCGATCGGTGAAGATGTTGCCCGAATTCGGCCAGATCGCCGTCACACCGGTGCGCACCCGCACTCCATCGGCATCCTCACCGGCGGGATGGTCTTCGATCAGGGTCGTGTGGCCGACTCGAACCCCCTCCACATCGGTCAGGCCGTTGTCCGGGCCGGGACGCATGGTGCCGAGTTCGATGCCCAGCTCCCGGAGGCTTCGGCGCGGCTTTTGCGAAGATTTATTCATTGGACGCTCCTCCCCCGTTCGACGTGGGAGTGGCGCCTGGCGAGCGCCGGAGCCAGGATCGCGCCGATGAGGCCGCGGTAGTCGAGTCCATCGGCTTCGGCGATCAACGGCAGATCCGAAAACCCGGGGACCAGCCCCGGCAACGGATTGCACTCCAGAAAGTGGACCACCCCGTGGTCGTCGAGTCGCAAATCGATTCGCGCCACATCACGGCACCCCAGGGCTTGGAACGCGTCTTGTGCGGCGCCGCGAAGCCTCGATTCCAGGTCGGCGTCGATGTCGGCGGGGACGTCGAATCGCACCGCACTCGGCGAGGTTTCCTGTTTGATCCCGTACGAGTAGATGGGCGTCGTCGATGCATCCTGATACACGATCTCCATCGGCGTCAGCGAACGGGGTTCGCTGCCATGGGACTCCGCGTCCGACAGGAGCCCGACGGTAAACTCACGCCCCGGCAAGAATGTCTCGATGAGCACACCCTCGGGAAATCGTTCCAGCAGCTCGGCCACGCGTCGCTGCAAGGCGTCGCCGTCGGCCGCCACACCGGCGGGGCCGATTCCCTTGGAGCTTCCTTCGGCCAGCGGTTTGACGAAGACGGGGTAGTCGGTCGGCGAAGGCAACCGATCCTCCGGCCCGCGAACGACCCAGTATGTCGATGTGGCCACCCCGGCGCGCTCGACGATCGACTTGGCCAATGACTTATCCAGGGTCGTCACCATCACGGCGGCGTCGGAGCCCGTGTACGGGATCTCCAGCATCTCCAGCAGCGACGGCACGTACGCCTCGCGTGCTCGGCCGCCGCGTCCCTCGGCGATGTTGAAGACGAGGTCGACAGCCTGGCGATTCAGATGAGCCGGAAGGCCCTTGGTCGCCTCCAGAAGCACGACCTGCATCCCCTGCGAAGCAATCGCCTCGGCGATCGCCTCGATGGTCGACAGACTGTCGAACTCGGCCTCCGTGTCGTCCGAGCCCCCGAGGGTGCGTTTGAGGTTGTAGGTCAACCCGACCCGCAGCGATCCCTCGAAGAGTCGTGGGCCTTGCTGGCCCTCGTAAAACTCCGGTTCGACTTCCATGCATGTGCCTCGAATCTCCGGCCGACCAAACGTCTGCCTAACTGGTCCAAACGTAGGCACTGATCGGGTTGAGGCACCCGAACTCCGGGGCTCACACGACACGACCCGGCTGCTGTCAGACAGCAGCCGGGTCGAGTGGGATGAGGCGTTACATGAAACGAGTCATTCAGCTCGACGGATCCGAGGTCATGCGCAGATAGGGGCGCAACTCGTCGACGTCGTCGCCGAACTTCTCGCGGATCTCGTCGGGATCGGTCAGCGAGGGGACGATGATGACATCGTCGCCGCGCTCCCAGTCGACCGGGGTCGCCACCTGGTGCTCATCGGTCAACTGAAGGGCGTCGATGACCCGGAGGATCTCGTCGAAGTTCCGCCCGGTCGGAGCCGGATACGTGATCGTCAGCCGGACATTCTTGTCGGGGTCGATGACAAAGACCGAGCGGACCGTATGGGTCTCGTCGGCTTCGGGATGCATCATCCCGTAGGCCTCGGCGATCGATTTGTCCGCATCGGCGATGATCGGATAATCGACCGTCACGTCCTGGGTTTCTTCGATGTCCGAGATCCATGCGTGGTGGTCGTCGATCGGATCGACCGACAGGCCGATCGTCTTGACACCGCGCTTGCCGAATTCGTCCTGGAGCGCGGCGACGCGTCCCAGTTCAGTCGTGCAGACCGGCGTGAAGTCGGCCGGGTGCGAAAACAGCACGACCCAGTCGTCGCCGGCCCACTCGTAGAAGTCGATCTCGCCCTCGGTCGTCTGGGCGTGGAAATTCGGCGCCGTCTCTTGAAGTTTCAAGCTCATTGTGCCTCCTAAGGCTCATACGTTGTGCAGGCGAAACTGACTCGGTCCCCCCGCTGCCTGCGAGAAACAAAGCGATGCACATGGGCCCGCCGGTCAAAGACGTGCCCCTTGGCTATGACTATAACCACATAAAACATACCTGCAAACTATGCTTTACGCATCGGCTCGACAATAAAAAACCCCGACACGTCGTGGGATGTCCACGACGTGTCGGGGTGGATAAAACAGCCGGCGGCGACCTACTCTCTCGACGCGTCACCACGTCAATACCATCGGCGCTGGAGGACTTAACTTCCGAGTTCGGAATGGGGTCGGGTGTGGCCCCTCCGCTGTTGCCA